>MDSY01091015.1_pt1 | contig 16950 bp, 16 predicted proteins | sample 811131 | NCBI WGS metagenome assembly MDSY01 (sample SAMN05326643, study PRJNA326480) | marine metagenome | isolation source: seawater | place: Atlantic Ocean: South West | collected 2010
TCATATATTCTATAAAATAATTTATACATTAAATAACTATGTCTTTTAATACTTTTGGTAAAATATTTAGATTTACAACATGGGGCGAGTCTCATGGATCAGCTATTGGCTGTGTAATTGATGGTTGTCCCCCAAATATAGCTATATCTGAAAAAGAAATCCAAAAAGATATGGATAGAAGGAGGCCTGGACAGTCAAAATTTACTACGCAACGAAAAGAATCGGATAAAGTCAATATACTTTCTGGTGTGTTTAATGGCAAAACTACGGGAACGCCTATTTCAATAATTATTTACAATGAAGACAAAAGGTCGAGAGATTATGAAACCATTAAAGATAAATTCAGACCCGGACATGCAGATTTTACGTACTTTAAAAAATATGGAAATAGGGATTTTAGAGGTGGGGGTAGGCAGTCGGCTAGAGAAACAGCTTGTAGGGTTGCCGCAGGAGCTGTTGCTAAAACTGTGCTAAAGAAATTGATAGGACCAAAATTTCAAACGGTCGGTGCTGTCACTCAACTTGGTTTAATGTCTTGTAATAAAAAAAATTGGGACAATAAAGAAATTAAGAAAAATCCTTTTTTCTGTCCTGATAAAAAATCAGTTAAAATTTGGGAAAAATATTTATTAGCTATAAGAAAAGCTGGTTCTTCTTGTGGAGCTATTATTGAGTTAAGAGCTAAAGGAATACCCGTTGGTTTGGGCGCACCTATTTATTCTAAATTAGATACTGATATCGCGGCCGCTCTAATGAGCATCAACGCTGTTAAAGGAGTTAATATTGGATCTGGAATGGGCTCAGCATTTTTAAGCGGTGAAGAAAACTCGGATGAAATGAAATTTAAATCTGGTAAACTAAATTTTAAATCTAATAACGCTGGTGGAATTCTTGGTGGTATTTCATCAGGACAAGATATTGTTGCGTCATTCGCTGTAAAACCAACTTCATCTATTTTAACAAGCAGAGAAACTATAAATAAAAAAGGTAAAAATACAAAAATTTCTGTTAAAGGTCGTCACGATCCATGTGTTGGGATTAGAGCCGTTCCAATTGGTGAGGCAATGATTAATTGCGTTTTATTGGATCATTTTTTAATGAACAAAGCCCAGTGTGGCTAAAATGTATTTTTATTTTTACTTTTTACTAAAACTATTTTTGAATTTAAAGTTTCTTCAATTTTGTTAACAATTGAATTTGTATCCAACCCAGCTTTTTCGTACATTTTTTCTGGAGTATCTTGATCAATGAACATGTCTGGTAATATCATAGATCTAAATTTAAGGCCTCTGTCAAAAATTCCTCTATTAGATAAAAGTTGCATAACGTGCGATCCAAATCCACCAATTGACCCTTCTTCAATTGAAATAACTACTTCATGATTTGTTGCAGTTTGAATAATTAGTTTTTCATCTAACGGTTTAGCAAACCTTGCGTCTATAATTGTAATCTCTATCCCTTTTTTAGATAATATTTCTGAAGCCTTTTTACACTCTTCTAACCTTGTTCCAAAATTTATTATCGCAACTTGTTTTCCTTCTTGAATAACCCTTCCTTTTCCTATTTCTAAACATTCATTAATTCCAGGTAGCTCAATACCAATTCCGTTTCCTCTAGGATATCTAAAAGCTGAAGGTCTATCGTTTATCTTTACAGATGTGTTGATCATTTTAACTAATTCGCTTTCATCACTTGCTGCCATCACTACAAAATTTGGAAGGGTAGATAGGTAAGTAACATCAAATGATCCGGCATGAGTTGGTCCATCAGCACCTACAAGTCCTGCTCTATCTATAGCAAATCTTACTGGTAGAGATTGTATAGCAACATCGTGGACTACTTGGTCATATGCTCTTTGCAAAAAAGTCGAATAAATTGCTGCAAATGGCTTGTATCCTTCGGTTGCTAATCCCGCTGCAAATGTAACAGCGTGTTGCTCTGCAATTCCAACATCAAACATTCTTTCTGGAAATTTTTTTTCGAATAAGTTTAGGCCAGTTCCGGAAGGCATAGCTCCTGTTATTCCTATAATTTTAGTGTCTTTTTCTGCGTGTTTAATAAGTGTTTCAGCAAATACTTTTGTATAAGAAGGTGTATTTGATTTATTTTTTTTTTGTTCTCCAGTTAAAATATTAAATTTAGATACTCCATGATATTTATCTCCCGACTCTTCAGCTGGCTTATATCCTTTACCTTTTTTTGTTATAGCGTGTATTAATATTGGGCCGTCGTGCTTTGAATTTTTGACGTTTTCTAATATAGAAGTTAGATTATTTACATCATGCCCGTCAATAGGTCCTATGTAATAGAAGCCCAATTCACTAAATAAAGTTCCTCCAGTAACTAAGTTTCTTAAAATGTCTTCTGCTTTACCGGCTTTTTGAGTAAATCTTTTTGAGAAAGCAGAGGTTATTAATTTTATTGTTTCTCTGAAATTAAAATATAATTTTCCAGAAAGTAGTTTAGCTAAATACTTGCTCATTGCACCAACCGGACGAGCAATTGACATATCATTATCGTTTAATATAACAATTAATTTTGATTTTAAAGCACCTGCATTATTCATTGCTTCATAAGCCATACCTGCACTCATAGCTCCGTCACCTATTACAGCAACAACATTGTTGTTATCATTTGATAGTTTTTTAGCTACCGCCATGCCAAGGGTAGAAGAAATTGAAGTAGAGCTATGTGCGGCACCAAATGGATCGTATTCACTTTCTAATCTCTTTGTAAAACCAGATAGACCACCGCCTTTTCTTAAGGTTCTAATTTCATTTTTCCTTCCAGTGATAATTTTATGGGGGTAACACTGGTGACTAACATCCCAAACTAACTTATCAATTGGTGTATTAAAAACATAATGAAGAGCCACAGTAAGTTCCACAACACCAAGCCCAGCGCCAAGGTGGCCTCCAGTTTCTGAAACAACATCAATTAATTCATCCCTTAATTCTTTTGAAACTTGAGATAATTGATTTTTATTTAATTTTCTCAAATCTGCTGGATAGTTAATTTTATCAAGTAATTTTTCAGACATTAAAAATTTCTTCCTAATATAAATTCTACAGTGTTAATTAAATCGTTTGCTTTGCTTCCATGTTTTGACAATTTTTTTAATATACTTTTTTTTAATTTTTTTGAAAAATTATATGCTTTTTTATAACCAATTAAACCTATTATTGTGGACTTCCCTTTTTTTTTATCTTTATTTATTGTTTTACCAGCTAATTTAGCGGAACTGGTAATGTCTATAAAATCATCAGCCAACTGAAATAAAAGTCCAATTTCTTCACCAAGTAAACTTAACTCTTTTTTAATTTTTATATTTTTATTCGAAACTATCCCTGCTGACAAGCAACAAAATTTAAACAACTTACCAGTTTTTTTTCTTTGCATATCAATTATTTCATTAAAATTTTTTTTATTTTTTTCAAAGCTTAGATCAAGTTCCTGTCCACCTGCTATTCCTGCATGACCCGAACAGAAAGCTAACTCCTTAGTTAATTCACTTTTTATTTTATCTTTTATTAAATATTTTTTATCTGCAATCATTTCAAAGGCCAAAGTTAACAAGGAGCTGCCAGCCAAGATAGCCGTAGATTCTCCAAACTTAATATGAGTTGAAGGCTTACCTCTTCTAATTTTATCATTATCCATACAAGGTAAGTCATCATGAATTAATGAATAGGAATGAATACATTCAACAGCTCCACATATATTTATCAATTTTTTTTCTTTAATATCAAAGAGCCTTCCAGTATTAATTATTATAGAAGATCTAATCTTTTTTCCACCTGACAATGTACCGTACTTCATTGGTTTAAGTAAAACAGAATTAGGTTCTTTATTAAAATATTTCCTTAAAAAATTATCTGTTTTTTTTGCACAAGAAATAATTTTATTTTTATACATTTTATTTTAATTTCTTTTTTACTAAAGAAGTTAATTCTTTTGATTTACTTTTAAATAAAAAATCAACATGATTATTTAGTTGAATTAATCTCTTATACTCATCAATATAACTCTCTAAATTTACATCTTTTTTTTCTAATTCACTCAAAATTCTATCAATTTCCTCTTTTGTTTCTTTTAATGATTTACTTTTAATATCAGCTGGAATATTTTTGCTTTTCATAAAAAGTATAATAATAACATTATGAAAAATATCTATTCAAATATCAAAAAAGTTAACAACAAAAATATTAATATAGCTATTAAGTATTTAAAAAGTAATCATCCAATTGGAGTTCCAACAGAGACTGTGTATGGGCTAGCTGCAAATGCCTATTCTAAAGAAGCGATCAATAGAATATTTTTATTAAAAAAAAGGCCAAAATTTAATCCCTTAATTATTCATTATTCTAATATCAAAGCTCTTTCTAAAGATGCTGAATTAAACAAAAATTTTTTTAAACTTTACAAAAAATTTTGCCCAGGTCCAATTACATTTGTGTTAAAAAAAAAGAAATCTTCAAAAGTATCAAGTCTTGCAACAGCAAATTTAAATACCATAGCCGTTAGATTTCCCAGTAACAAAATAATTAAAAATATTTTAAAAAAATTAAAATTTCCTTTGGCCATTCCAAGTGCCAACAAATCTGGTAGAATTAGTCCAGTAAAGGCTCTAGATGTATTTGAAGAATTTGGAAATAAAATTAAAATGATAATAAGCAGTGGAAATTGTAAAATTGGCATTGAGTCAACGGTTGTAGATTTGACTAAGAAAGTAAAAATCTTACGACCAGGTTTTGTAGATAATTTAAAAATAAGTCGAGTCATAAGATCTAAAATTTTATATACTAAAGACTCTAAAAAAATAAATTCTCCAGGTTTGCTTAAAAGACATTACTCTCCTGGTATCCCAATAAAGCTGAATCAAAGAAAATGTGGTAAAAACGACGCATTTATAATTTTTGGTAAAAAACATAAGAATGAAAAAAATACTTTTAATTTAAGTAAGAGAGGAAACTTGAACGACGCAGCAAAGAATTTATACAAAATATTTAGAAAAATAAAAAATAAAGGATTTAAAAAAATTTCTGTGGTCAAGATAACTAAAAATGGAATTGGGTTTGCAATTAATGATCGGTTAAGAAGAGCTGCAGCTAAGTAGATGAAAATAGAAGTAAAAAATTTATCGAAAAAATTTAACAATACTTTGGCAGTAAATAATTTAAATTTTATTATTGAAAAGAATAAAACTGTTGGCCTATTAGGGCCTAATGGTTGTGGTAAAACTACAACTATCGGAATGATGTTGGGATTAATCAAACCTACGATGGGAGAGGTTTTTATTGACGGTAAAGATATTAATAAAATAGACAAGTATACAATATTAGGTGAAATGAACTTTGCCTCTCCGTATATCGAGCTTCCAAAAAAACTTACTGTTCAAGAAAATCTTGAAATCTACGCTAGGCTATATGGAATAAAAAATTTTAAAGATAGAATTTTACAAATCTCTAAAGATCTAGGATTGAATCTATTTTTAGATAAAAAAACTGGGGAACTCTCATCAGGGCAAAAAAATAGAGTATCTTTAGCAAAATCATTAATTAATAATCCTAAAATTCTTTTCTTGGATGAGCCAACCGCAAGTTTAGATCCAGATATTGGAGATTTTGTTAGAACCTACATTGAAAATTATAAATCAAAAAGAGATATAACAATATTATTAGCATCACATAACATGAATGAGGTCGAAAGACTTTGTGACTCAATTATAATGATGCGTTCAGGAAAAATTGTTGACAGTGGTAAAAGTGAAGAATTGATAAAAAAGCATGGAAGAACCAATCTCGAAGATACATTTTTGAAAATTGCAAGGAGTAAAGATGAACTGGTATAAAATATATGGCTTAAGTCTAAGACACCTTTATTTAATAAAAGGCTCTTTTCCTAGATTGTTAGATTTAATTTATTGGCCGACAATACAAATTTTTTTATGGGGATTTATTTCTAAATTTTTTACTTTAAATTCAGAATACTATAGTGATGCTGTTGGTGTCATTTTAACAGCTGCAATACTCTACGATTTTTTGTTTAGATCTAGTATAAGCTATAATATGATGTTTCTTGAGGAAATATGGAGTAGAAATTTTACAAATCTTTTTATTGCTCCAATTAAAATAAAAGAAATAATTACTGCATTGACAATAACGGCAATCATAAGAACTCTGGTGGGTTTAGTGCCCGCTGCTTTGTTGGCAATCCCACTTTTTGGGGTTTCTATTTTTAATTTAGGAATACCGTTGTTGTTTTTACTTTTAGCTCTATACATTTTTGGAATGACTTTGGGCTTACTAGTTACATCTGGCTTAATTAGGTTTGGGCCTTCTTTTGAAAACATAGCTTGGGCGAGTCTATTTTTTTTAGCCCCTTTAGGATGCATTTACTATCCAATTGAAATATTACCAGAATGGTTGCAGTTAGTGGCCAAGGTTCTTCCGTTGGTTCATATTTTTGAAGAGATGAGAAATATTTTAATGAATAATATAGTTAGTTATTCTGAAATATTTAAGGCTATATCTATATCTTTTGTTTATTTCCTGTTAGGAGTAATAATATTTTATTTGTCTTACTTTGGCGCCAGAGAAAGAGGAACACTGATAAATATGGGTGAATAATTTTATGTCAAAACAAATTTTCCAAAAAACTGCTAGAAGTATAATAAAGTTAATATTGCCTTTTTTGGCTAAATTATTTTTAAAACTAAGAGTTAATAGAAGAGTAATAAATTATCTTAGTGAAAAGAGTTTTGATTCAAATAATTATTATGATTTTTCCTCAATAATTCAGATGCTATTAAAAAAAGAAAAAATTTTTTCAATGGATGTGGGAGCTCAGGGAGGATTTAACTCTGAGCTTTATTTTAACTCAAAGTACAACAGATTTTTTGAGCCAATTATGATTGAGCCGATTGAAGAGGAGTATAAAAAATTAAAAAATAACTATAAATATGTTTTAAACAAAGGTCTTTGGAGTTCAGAGGAAAAGAAGAAAATTTTTATTTTAGGCAATAGACTTGGGAGCTCATCAATGTATGAGCCTGATAAAGATTTTCTAAATATACATGGAATTAACGAGAAGGATATAAGTAAATTTGATGTTACGGAAACAAAAGAAGTTGATTGCACTACGATAGATGCGTCATTAAAGATTTTAGATATTAACAAACTTGACTATCTAAAAATTGATACACAAGGCTCAGAATTAGAAATACTTAAAGGGATGAAGCTTTTTAGGCCCGTTCTTATAAGAACTGAAGTACATGTTTTTTCAATGTATAAAAATGTTCCACCCTGGTCTGATTTATTAACTTATTTTAACGATTTAGATTATATGGCGTGTGACTGGAAAGGAATAGGATCTCACTCTACCAGAATTCCTGCGGAAATGGATATGGTATTCATTCCTGACTATAGAAAAAGTAATGGAAAAAATATAATTATTGAAAACAAAAATAAATTTGTGGCATTAATGTTCATTTTCGGTCAATTAGAGTTACTTAAAAAAATTTCTAAACATTTAAATTTAGACTCGGCAGAGATAATTGATAAATATGAAGATCGATTTTTTTCTTAAAGAATGATTTGAGTATTTAACTTTTTTTCAATATAAATTTATAATGGCTATATACGATTGTTTTCAATATCATAATGAAGAAACTGTCTTGGATCTTCGATTAAACATACTAAATAAATATATAGATTTTTTTGTTGTGGTAGAGTCAACCACAGATCATCAGGGCAACAAAAAAAATTTAAATTTTGATGTTAAAAACTATAAAGAGTTTTCAAATAAAATTATTTATATTGTAGTTGATGACGTAAAAGATAGCATAAAAAAGCCTCACATTGGTCAAAACTCTTTAATTGAACAGCACCAAAGAAATGCTATCAGCAGAGGTTTGAAAAATTGTAAAGATAATGATTTAATAATTATTTCCGATGTAGATGAAATTCCAAATTTAATAAAACTAAAAAGTTTAGATATAAAAAAAAGATACGCAGTATTTGTGCAAAAAAAGTTTGATTATAAATTAAATTTACTAAATATTACAGAAGGTGGATGGCACGGTTCAAAAATTTGCCTTAAAAAAAATTTAAGATCTCCTCATTGGTTGAGAAGTTTAAAGTTTAAAAAATATCCCTTTTGGAGACTAGATAAAATAAAAGATATTCAAATAATCAATGATGGGGGTTGGCATTTTTCATACTTACAATCACCAGAAGATATACTTAAAAAGATATCTTCTTTTTCCCATGGAGAAAGAAATACTAAAGAGTTTAAAAATTTAGAGAGAATTAAACAAAAAATTGATGCTAAGGAAAACATATTTGATCTAGGGTTTAGCTATAAAAAAATAGAAATTGATGGTAATTTTCCTGACTATATTAATAAAAATAAAAGTAAATTAAAAAAATGGATAATATAATTTCAAATAAATTTCGAAACTTAGACAAGGTTTCTTTGAGGGAACAAAGTAATTATTTAAATGCTACTCCCTACCCTCATATAGTTCTAGAAAATTTTTTTAACGAAGATTTCTTAAATATAATTTTGGATGAGTTTCCTGATTTAAAAACAATAATTAATTCAGAAGAATACTCGAATAAGAATGAAGTAAAATTTTCAAATAATAAATATGAAAATTTTCCCAAAAATATACAATATTTTTTCGATTTTTTAAATTCCAAAACATTTTTATTATTTTTACAAAGAATTACATCAATAAAAGAAAGTCTTATGTCAGACCCATATTTGATGGGCGGTGGATTACATGAGATTAAAAAAGGCGGTGTTTTAAAAGTTCATACTGATTTTAATAGACATCCAATTTTTAATTTAGACAGAAGAATAAATGTACTAATTTATTTAAACAAAAATTGGAAAAAGGAATATGGTGGTAATTTAGAACTTTGGGATAAAAATATGAACAAATGTATAAAAAAGATTCAACCTTTGTTTAACAGTATGGTTGTTTTTTCTACAACGGATTTCAGTAATCATGGTCATCCTGACCCTCTTAGCTGCCCAGACAATATTTCAAGAAAATCTTTGGCCTTATATTATTTCTCGTCTGGAAGACCTAAAACAGAAATAAACAACATGAGTATAAAAAATAGAACATCTTTCAAGAGTCGAGCTGGATTCGGAAACGATGCTGACGAAAAGAAAGAGCACTTTAAAAATTATTTAAGAAATCTAAAATTTTATAAAATTCTTAAAAATTTTGAGAAAAAATACATTAGATCAAAAAAAAACTCTGATTAATTTTTTGTGGTGCGCCCGGAAGGATTTGAACCCTCAACCTCCTGATCCGAAGTCAGGCGCTCTATCCAGTTGAGCTACGAACGCATCTTTAGTAATTTAATATAAATTATCTTTATTTGATACTGATTAAATAACAATTTTTATCAAATTATCTACATAAGTAGAAATTTTAGCTATAATATAATTAATTTTAAATGACCGATAAAAACCTAAAATTTTTGATAACTAAAGAAGATGACTCACTTAGATTGGACGTTGTTCTTTCAAACAAAATTACAGAATTAACAAGGTCAAATATAAAGAAAATTATAGAATCTAAAAATGTTCTAATTGATAATAAAACTATTACCACGCCTTCAAAAAAGATTAAAATTAACGAACTTATTACAATAAATTTTAATCTAAAAGACAAATATGAAATAAAACCTTATAAAACAAAACTTGATATAGTTTACGAAGATAAAGATATTTTAATTATAAACAAACCAGCTGGAATGGTGGTTCACCCAGGTGCTGGGAATTATGAAAAAACTTTGGTTAATGCTTTAATTTATAATTACAAAAAAAAACTATCAAATATTAACGGAACACTAAGACCTGGAATTGTTCATAGAATTGACAAAGAAACTAGCGGGCTTTTAGTTGTAGCAAAAAATAATTTAAGTCATTCGAATCTTGGGAAACAATTCAGTGATCACACTATAAAAAGAAAATACTTAGCTTTGATTTGGGGGGTCATTCGTCCTTTAAATGGTAGAATAGAAACTTTAATTTCAAGAAATAAAAAATATCGTCAGCTAATGGCTGTAAGTGATGTAAACGGCAAAAAAGCTATAACTAATTATAAAACTATGAAAATCTTTGACATTAAAGATATACCTAAAATTAGTCTAATAGAGTGTGAATTAGAAACTGGAAGAACGCATCAAATCAGGGTACATATGGCTTATAAAAAAACTCAATTATTGGGTGACAAACAATACGGTAAAAAAAATATTAAATTTAAAAAAATAGATAAGGATTTTGAGATGAAACTGAATAAATTAAACAGACAAGCTCTTCATGCTAAAAGTTTAGGTTTTATTCACCCGATTACTAATAAGTTTATGAGTTTTGACTCTGTCTTACCTAAAGATTACAAAAAACTGTTGGATTTACTAGAAAATCTAAGTAGTTGAATTCCGCAATAGAATATATATCTAATATCTAAATGAAAAAAAATGATAAAATTTCTAATTTGCCATCGCCTTCAGTTGGAGGGCTTTCGTTATATTTGGCTCAAATTAAAAAGTTCCCAATGCTTAATGCAGAGGAAGAATATATGTTGGCAAAAAGTTGGAGGGAGAGCGGAAACTTAAAAGCTGCACACAAATTAGTTACAAGTCATCTCAGGTTAGTTGCTAAAATAGCTATGGGGTATAGAGGGTATGGACTTCCTGTTAATGAGTTAATTTCCGAAGGAAACATAGGGTTGATGCAAGCAGTAAAAAAATTTGATCCTGAAAAAGGTTTTAGACTTGCGACTTACGCTATGTGGTGGATAAAAGCTTCAATTCAAGAGTATGTTTTAAGATCATGGAGTCTTGTAAAAATGGGAACTACAACTGCTCAAAAAAAACTTTTCTTTAACTTAAAAAAGATCAAAAGTCAGATCGCTCCAAATCAAGAAGGAGATATGAGAGACGAACAAGTAAAAGAAATTTCTAAAAGGTTAGAAGTTGAACCACATGAAGTTGTTAATATGAATAGGCGTATGATGGGCCATGAAAAATCTCTTAATGATCCTATAAAAGCCGGAGAAACAGATGAATGGCAAGACTGGTTAGTTGACGATAATCTGGATCAAGAATTAATAATGTCTCAAAAACAAGAGTATGAAGACAAAAAAAACCTACTTAAAGACTCAATAAAAATTTTAAATGAAAGAGAAAGAGAAATTATTGAAGCTAGAAGATTGTCTGAAAATCCTAAAACTTTAGAAGAACTTAGTAAAATATATAAAATTAGTAGAGAAAGAATAAGACAAATTGAGACTAAAGCTTTTGAAAAACTTCAAAAATCAATGATTAACGCTAGTAAGTCTAAAAATTTACTGCCAGCTAATTAAATCTTAAAAGGATCCTCTAAAAGAATTGTGTCTTCTCTTTCGGGGCTAGTGGAAATACTTGAAATTTTAGCCCCTATAAAATCTTCAACCGCATGAACATAAATTCTTGCTTTTTCTGGAAGCTCTTTCATGTCTTTAGTTCCCTTAGTTGAACACTTCCATCCTGGAAAAGTTTCATAAATAGGTTTTACTTTTAATTGATCATCGACTGCTGCAGGTAAATAATCTATCTCTTTTCCGTTAATTTCATATTTGATACACATCTTAATTTCATCTAACTCATCCAACACATCTAATTTTGTAAGAGCTATACCATCTATCCCAGAGATTTTTATTGTTTGCCTCACTAAAACTCCATCAAACCAACCACATCTTCTTTTTCTACTTGTTACTGTTCCAAATTCTTTTCCTCTTGCTCCTAAGAGTTCTCCAATATTATCTTTTAGTTCTGTTGGAAAAGGCCCCTCTCCTACCCTGGTGGTGTAGGCTTTTGTAATCCCTAAAACATAATTGATAGTTCCTGGACCACAGCCAGTACCTGTAGCTGCAGCAGATGCTACAGTGTTGGAAGAAGTTACAAAAGGGTAAGTTCCATGGTCAACATCTAATAAAATTCCTTGGGCGCCCTCAAATAATATTTTCTTCTTTTTTAATTTAAATTCATCTATTTTCTTCCAAACAGGTTTGGAGTATTTTAATAATTCTGGTGCAATTTTTAAAAGATTATTTTTCAATTTTTCTTTTTCAAATATTTTTTTTCCTAATCCTTTTCTTATAGCGTTATGGTGTGCAAGTGCTATTTCTAATCTACGATCAAGATTAGCTTCTGAAACAAGATCCATAACTCTTATTGATCTTCTTCCAACTTTGTCTTCATAAGCTGGTCCAATACCTCTTCTTGTGGTTCCAATCTTGCCTTTTCCAGCGGCGTCCTCTCTAATTACATCCATTTCTTGATGAAATGGCAAAATTAAATTAGCAGTTTCAGCAAGTATTAAATTTTTTTCATCAACGGATACACCTTTTTCTTTTATTTCTTTTATTTCATCTAGTAGCGCCCATGGATCTACAACTACACCATTGCCTATTACAGAGATTTTATTTTTTCTAACTATACCTGAGGGTAAAAGTCTGAGTTTGTAAGTTATACCGTCTATAACAAGTGTGTGGCCGGCATTATGACCTCCTTGAAATCTAACAACAACATCGGCTTCACTGGACAGCCAATCAACAATTTTTCCTTTTCCTTCGTCTCCCCACTGTGAACCTACGACTACCACATTTTTCATTATCTAAATTTTTTATTTATTTGTATTGAGTTTAAATGGTTTATAGGACCCTGGCCTTTACCATAATTAAGGTTAGATCCTATCGCTTGGTTAACATATTTAATTCCAAGCTCACAGGATTTCTTTAATAGTTTTCCACATGATAAATAAGTAGCTATAGCACTAGATAAAGTGCATCCTGTTCCATGTGTATTTTTAGTTGTATATTTTTTATTTCTAAAAATATTTATTTCTTTTTTGTTTACTAAAACATCATTCATGACTCTAGAATTTAAATGACCTCCTTTTATTAAAACATTTTTTGCACCTAGGTTAATAATTTTATTTGCCGCATAAATCATGTCTTCAGTGCTATTAATTTTTGTATCTGTTAACATTTCAGCTTCAGGAATATTTGGGGTTATCACAAAAGCTCTTTTAAGGAATTTATCTCTAATACTTTTTATAGCATTATTATCAATTAATCTTGTGCCACCTTTTGCTGTTATCACGGGGTCTAAAACAATTTTACTAATTTTTATTTTTTTTAAAGAACTTAATACTGCATTAATTACTGACGTTGAATGAAGCATTCCAACTTTAATTGCATCAGGCTTTATGTCTTTTGAAACAAACTCAATTTGATTAGAAATTTCTTTTGGGTCAATGGGTATTATTGATTTTACACCAGTTGTATTTTGAACTGTAACTGCGGTTACAGCAGTCATGGCATAAGATCCTAATGCTGTTACAGTTTTAATGTCAGCCTGTATTCCTGCGCCACCAGAAGAATCTGATCCAGCTATAATTAGAACTTTTGATCTGGGTTTCATGTTTTAATTGATTTTTTAACTATGTTTATACACTTAATTAAAAGATATTTATTTAATGACTCTCCCATAATTCTTATTTTGGGTTCCGTACCTGAACTCCTAATCAGTAGCCTTCCATTTTTTTTAATTAATTTATTAGCTTTTTTAATGGCCAACTTACATTTGTTGCTATTTATAATATTTTTATCTTTTACTAAAATACTTTCTAGTATTTGTGGAATTGGCTTATAAACATTAAATAATTCACTCGCCTTTTTGCCTTTTCTTAGTGAAAATAAAGTTTCCAAAGCTACTAGCAGGCCATCGCCAGTGGTAGCAAATTTTCCCAATATAATATGTCCTGATTGCTCTCCTCCTAAATTAAAATTATTTTTTTTCATTATTTCTTTTACATAACGATCACCAACATTTGATCTTAAAAACTTAATTCTTTCTTTAAATAAAAATTTTTGGAGTCCATAATTAGACATCAATGTCCCAACCACTCCACCTTTTAGTATTTTTTTTCTTTTCCAGCGGCTAGCTAACATTGCTATAATTTGATCTCCATCTATAATTTTTCCTTTTTCATCACACATAATGACTCTATCTGCGTCTCCGTCTAAAGAAATTCCTAAATCTGCCTTGTGTTTTCTTACATCAGTTTGAATTTTAGTCGGGTATGTAGAGCCGCACTTATGATTTATGTTCAAGCCATTAGGGTTTGTCCCTATAGAAATAACTTTAGCGCCTAGTTCAGTTATTAATTTAGGGCCAGCTTTATACCCGGCTCCATTTGCACAATCTATTACGATTTTCATGCCTTTTAAGTTAAAATTTAAGGGGAAATTTTTTCTCAGAATTTTAATATACTTTTCATTGGCATCTTCTATTCTTTTAACTCTACCAAGAATTTTAGGTTTTGATAGTTGTCTTGTTATTTTAGAGTCTATTAATTTTTCAATTTTTTTTTCAATTTTATCGGATAATTTTAATCCATCTGGACCAAATAACTTTAAGCCATTGTCATAATACGGATTATGAGAGGCTGTTATCATTATCCCCATATTTGCTTTCATTGATTTTGTTAACATTGCAAGACCGTTCGTTGGAAGTGGTCCTAGGGTAGTAATATGCATACCGGCAGATGCTAAGCCAGAAACTAAAGCTGGTTCTAGAGTATAACCAGATAGCCTAGTATCTTTTGCAATAATTGCAGTTTGTTTAGTTTTTTTTAAATTTTTAAAATAAGTACCTGCAGCTAAACCAAATTTGAAGAATTTTTCTCCATTAATATTACCTTGATTTACAGTGCCTCTAATTCCATCAGTTCCAAAATATTTTTTTTTCATTGTTCTAATAACTTTTTATAAACTAATATTGCTTGCTTAACATTTATTACATCGTGAATCCTAAATATCTGAACACCTTGTGAAAGAGTAAAAATTACCGAAGATATAGTTCCGCCCAATCTTTCCTTTGTATCAAACTTACCAGAAATGTGATTTATAAATCTTTTTCTGGAAGTGCCTATTAATATAGGAAATCCTAAAGAATGAAATAATGAAATTTTAGATAGAAGCATCAAATTATGTTTCAAATTTTTACCAAAACCTATGCCAGGATCTAAAATAATTTTTTTAGAGTACTTTGTTCTCTTAAATTCTTTAGAGATTTTTTCTTCAAAAAAATCATAAATGTCTAATAATACATTTTTATACTTTGGATTAAGTTGCATGTTTTGAGGTGTGCCTTGCATATGATGAATAACTTTCCAGACATTCATTTTTTTTATTATGTTTAACGATTTTTGGTCGTGATTAAATCCGGATACATCATTAATAATATCTGCCCTACCGTTTGTGGCTTTAAGCATTATATCAGATTTTCTAGTATCGACTGAGAGTAGTATATTAGCATATCTTTTTTTAAATATTTTTATAACTTTTTTAATTCTGTTCCATTCATTTTTGCTGTTAACTAATTTAGAACCAGGTCTTGTAGACTCTCCTCCAATATCGATAATTTTTGCTCCTGCGTCTATCATCGCGTTAATATGATTAAATGCATTTTTGAATTTAATATATTTACCTCCATCTGAAAAACTATCTGGAGTCATATTTAATATTCCCATTATTAAAGGCTCTTTAAAATTGATTTTTTTATTAAAATTTTTTCTTTTTGAAATTATTTTTCTTATATCACTTTTTATTTTCTTTTTTATATTGGGTGTTAGGCTGTCTATTTGTTTGATATTAACAATCTTTGATGTAACTTTTCCGTTATTCCTAGTAATAATTTCTATCTCTTTAAATGAAATATTTTCGTTTCCACATAATGGTAGTGTTAATTTTTTTTTTATTAATTTTTTTGATGTGCTACCGTAGTAAAAATTACACGCTCTTGTGTAATATTTTTTCATGAAATTTAAAGTTAAACTGCTGGCTTGGGTTTAAAACCAAGAGAGTCTAGCGCTGACAATTCTTTATTTTCTTCCTCTTTAGAGGGTATAAATCTAGTTGGGTTAATATTTTTCAATATTAGGTCTCTAATTTCGTCACCTGTCAAAGTCTCATAAATTAATAAAGCTTTTGCTAATTTATGTAAATCATCAACTTTTTCCGTTAAAACTGACCTAGCTCTTTCATATCCTTTATCTACTATTTTTTTTATTTCAGAATCAACTTTTTTTGCTGTTTCCTCTGACATATGTTGTGTTTGAGTAACTGATCTTCCTAAAAAAACTTCTTCCTCATTTTCTGCAAATGCTATTGTTCCTAATTCTTTACTCATGCCCCATTTAGTAACCATATTTTTTGCCATTTTAGTTACCATTTCAATGTCTGATGAGGCCCCTGAGGTTACTTTATCGTGACCGAATATAATCTCTTCAGCGATTCTTCCCCCCATGGCTACAGCTATATCTGAATGCATTTTTTCTCTAGTAATTGACAACTGGTCTCTCTCTGGCAGTCTCATAACCATTCCTAAAGCTCTTCCTCTTGGAATAATTGTTGCTTTGTGAATTGGATCTGAAGCTTTTTCGTTTAGAGCTACTATTGCATGTCCACTTTCGTGGTACGCAGTTAATTTCTTTTCATCTTCACTCATAACCATTGATCTTCTTTCAGCTCCCATCATGACTTTATCTTTAGCTTCTTCAATGTCCGACATTGTTACAACTCTTTTATTTTTTCTTGCAGCAAGTAAAGCTGACTCATTAACTAAATTAGCCAAATCAGCACCTGAAAATCCTGGAGTTCCTCTTGCAATAGTTCTTAATTTTACATCTGGTCCAGTGCTTATTTTTTTAATATGAACTTTTAGTATTGCTTCCCTTCCAATAATATCTGGATTTCCAACTACAACTTGACGATCAAATCTTCCAGGTCTAAGTAAAGCTGGGTCAAGTACATCAGGTCTGTTTGTAGCAGCAATTAATATAATACCTTCATTGGTGTCAAATCCGTCCATCTCGACTAGA
>MDSY01065540.1_pt1 | contig 16936 bp, 17 predicted proteins | sample 811131 | NCBI WGS metagenome assembly MDSY01 (sample SAMN05326643, study PRJNA326480) | marine metagenome | isolation source: seawater | place: Atlantic Ocean: South West | collected 2010
AACAAGAAAATTACTTGATAAAAAACAAAGATCGTACTAAAATTTGTATTCATATCGGAGGGATGGCGGAGTGGTCAATCGCAGCAGACTGTAAATCTGCCGAGCTTAGCTCTACGTTGGTTCAAATCCAGCTCCCTCCACCAGATTTTTTTGTTTTTAATTATTTTTTCTTCTTTTTTGTGGTCTCAGGATACTGTTATTAAGGATCCCATAAAGTTACGTACGTATTATTTTTTAGAAGAAACAGATTTATCTTATAGAAAGGATCAATATCTTAGTTTTATACAATCTAGTACTAATGTGGGATTATCCTTATTGGATGGATCTATTTCAGGGATGAATTATATGTTTTTTGGATTTTCTTTGTATTCATTTCTTCAAAGACCTATTTTTCGTTCTGATTTATCAGATCTGTCAGTTAATAATCTTGCTGTTGAGTTACCTATATTACAAAAGAAATATAAACGAAATCGTTCTATTTCTACAGCTTCTACATTATTTTCTGCTGTATGGTTAAGTTATTTGTTAACTACGGATACTTTTTCGAAGGATAAAAAGCCTACTATGATTGGTGTTGTATCACATATTTTTTCGATTGCTGTAACATCATATTTTTTTGAAAGTAGTGAAGAGCAATATTTACAATTATTAGAGAAAGAGTATTTAGCTAACTAAAATTTTATATGACTTACTAAATGATATTCGGTTATAGATTGGTTAATATGTGATTTGATTTGAAAATCTAATAATATATCAGTTAGAATCCAATAGCCAATGCTAGCTACAAATTGTTGGTAGCTTGTATTGTTTATTGATCCTAAATTATAAAACATAGATAGACATGTTTTATTTTTGATTGTTAATTCTTCGCCGATAGCAAGGCTGTAATAATATTGAAAGGATGTATAGGTTGTATGGATGTTATTTGTGTTTGTAAATAAGATTCCTTTAGAATCAAGATTTGTATTTTCAGATGATGATTCTTGTGTAGTATCAATTTTAATATCGTTTATTACTTGACCCATTTCGATGATTATAAAAGGATTAATAATTGATTGTGGTAGAAAATGATATTTAGAATTTATATAAAATGAATAGTCATGTTGTGTTTTAATATTATTTTCATTTATTGTTTCATCCATCCATCCTTGAAATGTTCCAAAACTTAAATCTAATTTTCGTGTAATGGGTATGTTCATTGTTAGTCTTGCGAGTGAGACTTCGTTATTATTTTTTTCTTGTTTGGATAATCCATATGAGACGTTAAAATAGCGCTTTCCAGTTAGAGATATAGGGTTAGCTATTATTGTGATTGGTATTAAGAGGCATAATAGTATTGTTAAGCTATAAAATTGTTTCTTATGCATGATAGTTGTAATGATTATATATGATTTAAAAACGAAAGGCAAAAATCAGTTTTTATAGTTTATTATTTTTTTTCGATTAATGTTTCTTCTTCAGGTGTTATATCAACAACACTGATTGCTATAACAAAATCTTTATCATCACATTTTACGATTCTTACACCTTGTGCTTCTCGACGTTGTGTTGAAATTTTTCCAACGTTTTGACGGCATAGCGTTCCAGATTGAGTTACAATTAAAAATTCTTGATCTCGTTTGGCGATAACAGCATCTTGGACATGGTCATCTTTGATACTTTTTCTGAATGTGAGACTTTTTACACCGATGCCGCCTCTATTTTGGCATCTAAATTCTGATAGTCGAATATTTTTTCCATAGCCATATCGTGTAATGATTAATATACGAGAATCATCATCTTCATGATTGATAACATTCATTGCTATTAGTGTATCACCTGTACGGGTTTTAATACCTCTAATACCACGGGATGCTCTTCCCATACTACGTACTTGTGATTCTTCAAAGCGAATTAACATTCCAAATTTCGTTACAAGCATAATATCTTTAGTACCATCTGTCTTTTTTACCCATTGTAAAATATCATTATTATCTAAATTAATGGCTCTAATAGGTTTGTTTTTAAAGTGAGAAAATGCTGATAATGCTGTTTTTTTGATGACACCATTTTTGGTTGTCATTAATAAAAATTCGTTATCTGAAAATTCTTTAACATCAATGACACTTGTTAATACTTCATCTTCTTCAAAGTGAAGAAAATGTGCCATAGAAATTCCTTTAGATTGTCGTGAGGCTTCTGGAACTTGATGGGCTTTAATTTTAAAGATTCTTCCTTTAGATGTGAAACATAGTAGGAAGTCATGTGTGTTTGTTATTAATAAATGTTCTATTGTATCTTCATCTCGTGTTGTCATGGAATTAATGCCACGTCCGCCACGATTTTGGCTACGAAATTGCTCTATTCCCATTCGTTTTAAAAACCCATTTTTAGAAATTAACACAGCTACTTGTGTATTTGGAATTAAATCTTCAATAGCCATAATATGAACAGGATCTCCTATATAGGTACGTCTGTCATCTCCAAATTTCTCGATTACTTCTTTGTGTTCATCTTTGATGATTTGTAAAACACGTGATTCATTCGCTAAAATGTCTTCTAGATCTGCAATTAATTCTAATAGATCTTTATATTCATTTTCAATTTTATCTCTTTCTAAACCTGTTAATCGTTGTAATCTCATTTCTAAAATGGCAACGGATTGTTTTTCTGTTAAAGAAAATGTTGTCATTAATCCTTGCTTTGCTATTTGTGCATCAGCTGATTTTTTTATTAGTTCAATAACTGCATCAATATTTTCTAATGCAATTCGTAGCCCTTCTAGGATATGTAATCTATCTTTGGCTTTTCTTAGATCAAATGTTGTTCGTCGTGTAATAACTTCTTTTCGATGATCAATATAATGTGATAGAACAGATTTTAGGTTTAGTAATTTTGGGATACCTTTTACTAGTGCTACCATGTTGATGCCAAAACTATTTTGCAATTGAGTATGTTTATAGAGTTGGTTTAAAACGACATCACGTGATGCATCTCGTTTTAATTCAATGTAAATTCTCATACCTTTTCGATCAGATTCGTCTCTTAGATCGTTAATTCCTGGAATTTTTTTATCACTTACTAGTTCTGCAATTTTTACAATTAAATTTGCTTTATTAACTTGGTAAGGGAGTTCATCTACAATGATAACGTCACGGCCTTTTTTTGTTTCTTCAAATGATACTTTAGCACGAATTACTACACTACCTTTTCCTGTTTCGTATGCTTGTCTTATACCTTGGTTTCCACAAATAATTCCCGCTGTTGGAAAATCAGGTCCTTTTATATATTCCATCAGTCCTTCAACATCTATTTCAGGATTATCAATAAGTGCGGTTACTCCATCTACGAGTTCATTTAAATTATGTGGCGGAATATTGGTTGCCATACCAACAGCAATTCCGGATGTTCCATTTAGTAATAAATTAGGTATTTTGGCAGGTAATACATTTGGTTCTTCTAATGATTCATCAAAATTAGGTTTGAAATCTACAGTTTCTTTATCAATATCTTCTAATAATGTCATACTAATTTTAGACATACGTGCTTCTGTATATCTCATTGCTGCTGCATTATCACCATCGATAGATCCGTAGTTTCCTTGACCATCAATTAGTGGGTATCGTAACGAGAAGTCTTGAGCCATCCTAACTAATGAATCATAAACGGCTGTGTCTCCATGAGGATGGTATCGTCCTAATACATCGCCAACGATACGAGCTGATTTTTTGTAGGCTCTTGTAGCGGTAAAGCCAGCATCATGCATAGCATATAGAATTCGTCTATGTACTGGTTTTAGTCCATCCCTGACGTCGGGTAATGCTCGTCCAACAATTACAGACATTGCATACTCAAGATATGATTGTTTCATTTCATCATTGATATCAATGAGCCCAATCCCTTTTTCTTGTGGTTTTAGTTCTTCTCCATCAAATAACAAATTTTGATCGTCTGTCATGGTTTCTCCTTACACATCAATCCAGCGAACATCTTTCGCATATTTTTCAATAAATAATTTTCTTGGATCAACATTACTTCCCATCAATATTGAAAAAATTTCATCAGCTATTTCAGCATCTTCCATTTCTACTCGTAACATCGTTCTTTTATCTGGATCCATTGTGGTTTCCCAGAGTTGGTCGGGATTCATTTCTCCTAATCCTTTATAACGTTGAATTCCTACATTTTTACGTCCTAATTCTTCTAATTTTTCTTCTAATTGGTCGTCGTTATATACGTAATGTTTAGCGGTTCCTTTACGCACCATATATAAAGGTGGCTGTGCAATATAAAGTCCTCCTACACGAATAATATCTCGTGCATATCGAAAAAAGAATGTTAGTAATAAGGTTCTTATATGAGCTCCATCTACATCAGCATCGGTCATGATTACAATTTTGTGATATCTTAATTTTTCAAGGATATGAGTAGGATCATCATTGTCTTCTTCAGCTTCTTCTTCATTAATTTTTGATTCTGTTTCTGATAAACCAGAAATAGCAGATGGTCCAATTGCGGTTATTAAGGTTCTAATTTCTTCGTTTGCTAAAATTTTATCTAAACGTGCTTTTTCTACGTTTAATACTTTTCCTCTTAGGGGTAAAATAGCTTGAAAGTTTCGATCTCGACCTTGTTTGGCTGATCCTCCTGCTGAGTCACCCTCAACTATATATATTTCGCATTCAGCTGCATTACGATTAGAGCAGTCTGCTAGTTTTCCTGGTAGAGTGGTACTTTCTAAACTCGATTTTCGTCTTACTAAATCTTGTGCTTTTCGTGCTGCTTCTCTTACTCTTTGTGCAACTAATGCTTTATTAACAATAAGTTTTCCTACTTTTGGGTTTCTTTCTATGTAATCTGATAGTCCTTCGTCTACTAACGAATCAACAATTCCTTTTACTTCTGAATTACCTAACTTAGTTTTTGTTTGACCTTCAAATTGAGGATTTGCTAATTTAACGGATATAACTGCTGTTAAGCCTTCTTTTAAATCATTGCCTGCAAAATTTGATTTTGCTCCTTTTACTAGATCATATTTTTTTGCAAAGTTATTAATGCCTCGTGTTAAGGCTGTTCGAAAACCACTTAAATGTGTGCCGCCTTCTTTGGTTCTAATATTATTTGCAAATGTTACAACGTGTTCATCATAGTAATCATTTACATATTGTAGAGCTACTTCTACTTCATAGTCATCACGGTTCTTTTTCATATAAATAACATTGTCAAATAAAATTTCTTTTGATTCATTTAACATTTTTACATAAGATTCTATTCCACCTTCGTAGAAATATTCTTCATTAATAGGTTCTTCTGGTCTTAGATCATTAAAAAATATTCGTACTCCACGATTTAAAAATGCTAGTTCTTTTAAGCGATGATCAATTACTTCTGAGGTAAATTCTATGTCATCAAAAATTGTTTCGTCAGGCTTAAAGCTGATTGTTGTGCCTCGTTTTCCATTTGGTGTATCTGAAAAAGTTCCAATTAAATTATCGGCTATTCCTTTTTGGTAACGGTTTTTATAGGTTTTATTATCTCTGCATACTTCTACTTCTAACCAATTGGCTAATGCATTTACTACAGAAACACCAACTCCATGTAAACCGCCGGATACTTTATAACCTTCTCCTTCAAATTTTCCTCCAGCATGTAATGTCGTTAATACAACTTCAACTGCGGGAAGTTTTTTATCTTTATGTTCATCAATTGGAATGCCTCGTCCATTATCTTCAACTACAACAATATTATCTTTCTGAATGGTTACGGTTACATCGGTACAATGGCCTGCCATGGCTTCATCTATTGAGTTATCTACAACTTCAAAAATAAGATGGTTTAGTCCTGATTTTCCAGTGGTGCCAATATACATACCTGGTCGCTTTCTTACAGCTTCCAAGCCTTCTAATACTTTAATATGATCGGCTTTATATTCTACAGACATAATATGAGGGAATAGTTTAACATTAAAATTCTTTTCAGCCTAGATGCTCTTATTTTCGTGTCATTATTTCATTGTTATGGAGTAGTTCTTTTATGGTATTTAAGTTGTGGGTATTTAAGGATGATTGATACCATTTTAAACATTGTTGTAAATCTGTGATAGATCCTATGCCTGTTAAATGAGATAGGGGAAACTTGTAAGATAATGAATATTGAAATGCTAGTTTTTCTAAAGAGATAGCTTTTTTATGACATTCATTGAGTAACTTTTTTACTTTATTTTTTATTGTTTTTGGTGCGGGGTGCCATGTAGGGCAGTTACTGTTTGTTAAGAGCCCCATGTCAAATGGAGATGCATTAATGATATCAATTCCTAATTTTTGAAATTTTTTTTCATATGATTTTAATGTTTGATTAATAAGAGTATATTGTGAATATGTTAAGATGATATCGAAAGGGAATTGTTGGGCTATGTTATATAGTATGTCTAATGGATATCCTGATATTCCAATGGCTTTAACAAGGCCTTTTTCTTTTAATTTTGCTAATGTAGGCAGTGCTATTGTTAGGATTGTTTTTGAATCAATAAATTCTATATCATGGCAGAATACCATATCTAAATAGTCTCGTGAGAATAATTGTAAACTATTGTGAATGGATTGTTTGATTTTTTCAGCTGAAAAATCAAAATCTTGTTTGCCATAACGGCCAATTTTAGTAGATAAAATAATGTTTTTTGTTTGTTTTCCTAACGCTTTTGCTAATTTTTGTTCGGCTATTCCTTGGCCATAATACGGAGCTACGTCAAAGTAGTTTATCCCATTATCTATGGCTAGCTTAATACATTGATGGGCTTCATTGTTAGAGATAGGTTTAGTATATATATTACCAAATGGGGATGCCCCAAATCCAAATTCTGAGATAGCTATGTCGGTGTTATTTAACGAGTTGTAAATCATGATCGAAATGTTGTTTTTTGAACATCTCTATGTCGGTTTTAGATGGTTCGTATGCTAGTTTGGTTAACCAGTTGTTCATAAACATTTTATTGGGATCTAGATAGTTTCTTAATGTCCAGAATTCTTTCCATTTTGGGTAATTATTTTCTAAGTAGGTTTTTGAACTATAATTTTGTTTTCCCCAATGAAATCTTCCTTGATAAGTTTCGATTAATTGGCTTACCGCTTGAAAATAGGGTTTGTAGTTAGGTGTTAATAAGGGTAGTAGGTGTGATTTTGTTCCTATGTAGCACATATCTTTTTGGTAAGCTGGGCTTAACCAAAAATTATCTTGTTTTACAAAACGTACTTCAACTGGAAATTGAACATGAAATGACTGTGCTTCTATTAAACTATGAAGATCTTGTAAAAATTCTACAGTTTTATCTAGTGGAATGGCATATTCGATAGCATCTTGTTTTAATAAATGAGGTAAATAAAAGATTTGATCAGACCAGCCAATACATTGTGTTTTTCCTTTTAAAAAATAGTTGCTTAACCATTGGTTGATCGAGCGAATCCATGCCGGTTTTATCGCGGTTGTATAAAGTAAGCTAGCGTGTGCTAAATTGTTTATTAATAATCCATCAATCATATGGTTTTTCCAGTGAACAAAATTATTATCAGGAGATTCGTTGGTTCGATTAGCTACCCAGCATTGATAATTGTTTGTGTGGGGCGCCCAAATTAATTTTACATGGTCGTTAGTTGTTAAGAGCTCTGGCATGCAATTTTGAAAGGCTTGTAAAGAAATGGGGAATACTTCTTGTTTTAATTTAAATCGTTTTTCAGTATTTAGGGTTAGTTTTGTTACGATGCCTACAGCGCCTAAATGAACTCCTAAAGCATCATAAAGCCAATCCCCTTTTTTAATTGTTAGGATGTTTCCAGACGCAAGCAAGAGATCAAAGGATTCGATATATGAACTTAAGATTCCGTAATTAATACCACTGCCATGATGACCGGTGCTACATGCTCCTGCAACATTATCAAACATGTTTGTTCCGAGACTTGATAAGGCTAATTCATTGTTACTGCAGTGTTGGATCAGCTTGTTGATGGATACTCCGGCATCGATTGATACGTGTTTGGTTTTTGTATTTGTTTTATGGATAGTATTAAAGTTTTTTAATGATATTAGGGTTCCTTTTGTATGAAAGTTGGTGTTATAAGAGTTTCCATGTCCTACTACCTTTACTGTGTCTTTTGTGACATTTGCTTCGGTTATGATTTGTTTTAATTCATTTAATGAGTTGGGGTATTGGATTGTTTTTGGTTCACATTCGGATAAATTTGCCCAGTTTTTCCATGAATTCATGATGATGTCGTGACGCCTTGAATAATAGATTTGATATAGTAAATATCATTTTCAGATACATTGTTTACTTCTATGACTAAGGTTTTATTGTAGAGTAATGGGGCTAGTTTTTTAAAATCAATACATCCTTTTTCAAAAGGAAGGTGTTTATCGTTAATTCCTCTATCAGACATATCTGTACTACTTAAATGGATAATATTTGGGTTTAGTATAGTAACTAATGATTCAAAATAGTGATAAAATTCATAGCCAAGTGCTTGGGCTGTAATAAAGCAGTGGGCGGTATCTAAAACAATGGGTTTTTTAATATTATTTTTAAATATTTTCCAGTCTTTTACAGTATGTATCGGAAATACAAACCGTTGATCATAAGCAAAAAATGGTTCAAATTCGATGACTAAATTTTCTAGATGATTTGTATTTAAAAAGTTAAATAAAGTGTTAAATGAGCAGCTAGAGTTAGGAATTATATTGCCTGGATGAAATAAGTTATAGTTACTATTTGGAAAATATCGTGAGGCTTCATTAACATAATGAAATGCTTTTTGGTTCATTTCTTTTGCGTTAGGGTCTAACAAATTAACACCTTCACGATAAATAGCTCCATGAATTCCTATTACTTTATCAGCAATTGTAGCGTAAGCTTGTAGTTGTGTATCAAGACTTGTCTCTTTTCCAAAGATAGTAGGTCTAATTGCTATTTCAAAGTAATCAACAGGCAGTTTTTTATGCTGGTTTACTAAATCTGGGAATGTTTTTAAGGCAATTTTTGTATTTGACATTAGTTTTTTAGTTTATTTTTACCATAATTTATAGGTGTTGATCAATATAGTATCCCTTTGATAATTTTTATTTTATTCTTTTTTAAATATTTATTTTCTTTTACAATTTGAGTTATGTTTTATGTGATTATTAGTACGGTATTAGGTTTTACTAGTGTTTTGGTAGGTGCTTTTGGAGCTCATATGGCGGCGCAGGTGTTAACAGAATCATTATACAAGACCTTGCAGGTAGCGATTGATTATCATCAGTTTTATAGTTTGGTTTTACTTGTATTAAGTTTATTTAACAGTCAATTTAAAGTGGGTTTTGTTATTCCTAGTTATGTTTTAAAAAGTGTTATTGTAGGGGTGCTATTATTTTCGGGGAGTCTTTATGCGTATGTGTTGACAGGGGTTAAAGCGTTAACATTTGTGACACCGGTTGGCGGTATGGTTTTAATGATAATGTGGGGGTTATTGGGGTTGGCTGCGTTTCGATATTATCAATCTGTTTGATTAGAGTAACGTGTTAATGATTTTTTAATTATTTATATTTTTTTGTTAGAGTCTTGGGTCCAAAATAAAGGGTCTACTCTTACATTTTGAACGCTAAGTCCCCAATGAAGATGTACTCCTGAGGCAACACCTGTCATGCCCATTTCTCCAATTTGAGTGCCTTTTTTAATGAATTTTCCTTTTTTGATGGTGCGTTTATCTAAATGGCAATAGATAGAAATGATACCATATCCATGGTCAATCATAATGGTGTTGCCATGAACGTCTAGTGTTTTGCTGAGGATTACTTTTCCATGTTGAGGTGCGTAAATGGGGGTTCCTTTTTTGTTAGCAATATCAACACCTGCATGAGAGCTGGTTCGTCCATTATTATAAAGTCTTAATTTTCCAAATCCTGATGACATTCGTCCAAAAGCAGGGTAATCAAACATTCCATCAAAGTAACGGCGTTTGGTAATCTTTTTGAAATGTTTACTTAAGAGTGCGCCTTCTTTTTGATAGGATAATTTGTTATTTGAAATTGATTTTGCTTTTTTAGTTAGAGATACTTTGCCAGTTTTTGGTTTTTTTGGAAAATCTAAGATGATTTTGTATTGTTTAAAAAATTTGGGTTTCTTTTTAAAGGTTAAGCCTATTTTTAAATAGTCATGGCCAGGTTTTCGAGTACGTGAAATGGCGACATAGGATACATAAACATATTTTTTATTTTTGTAGTTATTTAAAAATAATTTAAATGGTTTTCCTCCAAAAGAGATACTATGTTTTTTAATTTTTTGCTCAGATACTATGGTTAAAGCAATCGTTTCTCCTAATTTTATAGATTGTGATGATAAGGTAATATCAATGGCTAGTGTGAGTTGTTGGCTTAGTAAAAAGATGATTAAGACTATTAATTTATGCATGGGATTCTAGTATTCGTTTAGAAATATTTAATTTAATCGTGAGTTGTGTATTGAGGCGAGGGTGGATTAAGGATAGTTGGTAAGCTTGTAATAATTGTCCTGATTGGCGGGTTGTTTTTGAATAGACTTCATCACCAATAATAGGATAACCTAGATAATGAGCATGAACTCGTATTTGGTGTGTTCGACCTGATACTAATTCAATGTCGCATAAGGTCATAGAATTATATGTTTTTTTGATAGAAAACCGTGTTAAGGCTTTTTTTCCATTTGGATCCACACAATATTTATAGCGATGTTTAGGATGGCGAGCTATGGGTTGGTTTACTTCGATATCGTGATTTAGATTTCCTTTTAATAACGCATAGTATCGTTTTTTGATGGTTCTATTTCGAAATTGTTGTGATAGGGATTCGTAGGCTAGTTTTGATTTTGCTATCACTAGTAATCCTTCGGTTTGGCGGTCTAATCGATGGACAATTCCCATTCGTTCAGGGTCTCCGTAATCATATAGATTTACTTGTGTTTCTTTTAAATATTCTACTAGTGTTTTTTCATCTTTATTTGTTCCTTTATGCACTAATAATCCTGCTGTTTTATTAATAATTATGAGATCCTTATCTTCGTATATATAATCCAGTGAGAGTGATGATGGTTGTATATTTTTTGTTTGATTTTCTTCTTTAATATGACAGGTTATAATATCGTTTTTGGATAATAAATAACTAGGTTTTGTTATAATAATATTATTAACTGAAATATATTGTTTTGTTATCCATTTTTTTATTAAGACTCTTGAAACAGCAAAGTGTTGCTGTAAGTAGATGTCGAGACGTGTTCCTGTAATATCACTTTTGAGTTGTTTTTTTTCCATTCATAATCATATCAATAATAAAACAGCCTACCGCAATATCAATGAAAATATCTGCAAAATTAAAAACAGGAAAAATTTTTATGTTAATAAAATCAATCACATAACCTAGTATTAATCGGTCAATGCCATTGCCTATGGCGCCTGTTAATAAAAAGATAAGTCCATAGTGAGAAAAGCGTGATTGAATAATTTGTTTTGCAAATAGTAAGCCTCCTACAATTACAATAGTGGTAACGATCAACAAGAAGATACGTTGGTTTTGTAAAATTCCATATGCGGCACCATAATTATGGACTAAATCAAAGGATAATATTTTGGGGATAATAATTACGGATTCGAAAAATTTTAGATTGAGTTGAGCAAGCCATTTTGTGCTTTGATCTAATAAAACAAGGATTGTAATTAAATAATAGTTATAACGAGTTAACACTTATTTTAAAAAAAATGGAATTAGATCATTTCCAAATACACTGGCTATTAATAAGCCTACTAAGGCTAATCCAAATGCAAAGCCAATACCTTTGAAACATGACATGAAAAAATTTAATAGTAATAATCGTAAAGGATCTGTGATTAATCCCATCACACTATCAAAGCGTGATTGTGAAAATATATCCATTAATAATGTAATGGATGTGTTAAATTCATCTATCATTACAGTTTGTTTTTTGATTAGTTCAGTGGTGTTTTTTTGTGAGTGGGTATTTTGTAATGATTCTTTTGCATAGGTAGCTTCTTTTGAAATAACATGTTGTTTTGATGATAAATTTGCTAGAGCTTGTTTTAGTTCGTTAACTTGGCTCATACTTTTTCCTTTTCTTTAATACATGCTATACCAGGTAATTCTTTTCCTTCTAGATATTCTAAACAAGCGCCTCCCCCTGTTGAAATATGGCTCATAAATTTAGCTTGGTTTACTTTGTGAACAGCAGCAACAGAGTCTCCTCCACCAATAATTGTAATTGCATTTGACGTTGCCAATTGTTTTGCCACCTCACATGTTCCTTTAGAAAATGCGTCAATTTCAAAGACGCCTAAAGGACCATTCCATAATACCGTTTTTGATAATTTTATTAAAGATTCAATTGCTTCGATTGTCTTTGGTCCGATATCAAGTCCCATTGTGTTTTCAGGTATGGTATCAGCGTTAACAATGGTTATATCATCAAGGTTATTTAGAGATGTACTTACAACAAGATCAAGGGGTAATAGAATTGATTTATTTAGCGTTATGGCTTTGTTTAGCAAGGATAATGCTAGATCACATTTATCATTTTCACAGAGAGATTTTCCGACGGGATAGCCTTGAGCTTTTAAAAATGTAAATGCCATTGCGCCACCAATTACGAGATAATCAACGGTTTCTAATAAATGATTTAATACGCCAATTTTAGTTGATACTTTTGCACCGCCAACAATGGCAAGTAAGGGTCTTTCAGGTTGATCAAAGACATTTTGAAGAAATGATAATTCTTTTTTTACTAATAGTCCTGTATAAGAGGGTAGATACTTGGCTACCCCTGCTGTTGATGCGTGAGCACGATGTGCGGTGCCAAAGGCATCTTGGACAAAGATATCTGCAAGTGATGCTAGTTCTTTTGAAAAATTGTCATCATTATTTTCTTCTTCTTTATAAAATCGAATGTTTTCTAACAGAAACAATGCTATATCATGACGTTTTTTTATGGTTTCTTTAATGTTATTTCCAATCGAGTCATCACACATTAAAACATTTTTGTTGATTAAGGTTGCTAGATGCTTTGCTATTGGGGCTAAACTTAGGGATGTTTCTTTTTTTCCTTTAGGTCTTCCTAAATGAGATACTATTACGCATCGTGCTCCTTGATTAATGAGATAGTTTAATGTTGGTAATGCTGCTTTGATACGAGAATCGTCAGTAATATTACCATTTTCTAATGGGACGTTAAAATCAACTCGAATTAAAACAGTTTTGTTATTAAGATTTTCTTTGTTTAAATCATCTATAGATGCTTTTTGCATTCTTAAATAATTTTTGTGATTAGATCAACAACACGATTTGAATAGCCTATTTCATTATCGTACCAAGATACAACTTTAATCATGTTTCCAGTGACCATAGTTGATTTTGCATCAAAAATAGAAGAGTGAGGATTTCCAATAATATCAGCTGATACCAAGGGATCTTCAGTGTATTCTAAAATACCTTTTAAGCCGTTATGTGCTGCGTCTTTTACTACTTTATTTACTTCTTCTATACTTGTATCACGGTTTACTTCGCATACTAAGTCGACAACTGATCCATCTGGAACAGGAACTCTCATTGCCATTCCATCTAGCTTTCCTTTTAGTTCGGGTAATACCAGTCCTACTGCTTTTGCTGCACCTGTTGTTGTTGGAATAATGGATTGGGTTGCTGCTCTTGCACGTCTTAAATCACTATGAGGAAGATCTAAGATTTTTTGATCATTTGTGAAGGCATGGACTGTTGTCATATATCCTCGTTTAATGCCAAATGCATCGTGTAATACTTTTGCTAAGGGAGCTAGGCAGTTTGTTGTGCAACTTGCATTAGAATATGCATTTGTTTCTGGATTGATGACGTTATCGTTTACGCCTAACACAACGGTTGTGATATCATTTTTTGCTGGGACGGTTAAAATTACTTTTTTAGCACCTGCTGTGATATGATCCATATATCCGCCTTTTTCTGATTCAGCGGCTGTGAATATACCTGTTGCTTCAATAGCAACATCTATATCTAATTCTTTCCAAGGTAATTCTTTAGGGTTTTTAATTGCGGATATTTGTATTAGTTTGCCATCTATTAGGATTCCTTTTTCATTGACATCTACTTGTTTTGAAAATCTTCCGTGAACAGAATCATATTTAAGTAGGTGCGCTAATGTTTTGGCATCTGTTAAATCATTGATTGCAATAATCTCTATATCATTGTGCTCATAACATAATTTGAATACATTTCTTCCAATTCTTCCAAATCCATTAATTGCAATTTTAATTGACATATTTATTTCCTTTTTCTATATCGTATTTTCTTTTCAGTACCTTACTATAAGAAAATAACTATAAAAAATCAACTTTTGTGATGTAAAAGTATTCTCGCTACAATGGGAGATTGAATAGAATCGTTGATGGGAATAAATTCAAATTCATTTTGGTGCAATGAGCTAATGTAGGGTGTGGATGTGTTGGTTTTATAAATTCCAAATTTAAATTTTTTGGAGTTAGTATTGATATAAATGATTGTTTCGTTATGTTGAGGCGTTGTGTTTGGTTCGCAAATTAATGTGTCATTTTTTGAAAAATAAGGAAATAGTGTATGTTTTTCATCAATTGTTAAGGCAAATCCATTCGGGAGGTTACGGTGATAATTATAATGCTCGTCTGATAGACCTGCATTGAGTGATTCTTGAAATGGGAATGCTAGGTAACAAAATTCCCAGTTTAATATTGGTAATAGTGTTTGAGTTGATGTGTTTGTTGGTGTTGTAGGGGATACGTAACCAGCTTTTTGAAATAAATAACTGTAATCTAATTGTAAGGCTTTTGCTAGTAGCTTTAAACTGTTAGGGGTTGGTTTGTCGATACCTCCATTAAAAATTCGGTATACTTTTCCATAACTTAGTCCTGTCATTTCGACTAGATTCATTAAGGTTAGTTTTTTTGATTTTCGATTTAGTTGCAGTAAATCTGTTAGAGACACTTACATCACCTCAATAAGTTGATTTTAAGTATAGCAAAGGGAAGTTAAAAAGATAAGTCAGGGTTTTTGTGTTATGTTTTTATTTTAAATTATTTATTTGACGTAATATTTTTTTTTTGTAAAAATTATATTCATATGTTTTTCCCAAAACAATCGTTAATAGATTTTTTAACGGTTTTTTATAATTTGTTAGACATTGGTTTTGCAGAAAAAAAAGCACTTCAAATAACGGATTCTTATTTTAAGAAAGATGTTTCTTATTATGATGTTATTATGCGCCATGTTAATCAGGGGGGAAGTATTATTCAGGCAGTTAATAACTATGTTGTGGGATATTCAGATTTTATTTATATGGTTGATAAAATATCGTTAAAATTTTGGCTTAAATTTAAAATTCAAGAATTAACTGAAAAAAGGGAAACGTATAATCTTATTTTTCAAATGAGTTTAAAGCCGTTGTTATTAATGGGTGTATCGATACTTTTAAATGCGTTTATTTTTATTTCTTTAATTCCAAAAATTAATCTAATGTTAGTACAATTTTCTACACCTATTCCAGTATGGTTCGATTTTATTACCAAGGTATCTATTGTTTTTTATGAGTATAAAGTAACATTTTTAATCATATTTTGTACGCTTCCTCTTTTATTTTGGAAATTTATTAAAAATGGGATTGATTATTTGCTTCGGCCTATCAGGTTAGAGCTGATGATTAAGGAGGTGTTAGAGATTATTCGGTCGTTACATATTCAGGGTATGGAATTAAAAGAGATTGTTAGTTTTATTGTTATTAAAGATAGTTCTTTTTATCGTTCTCGGTTTGAGACATTTAAACAGTTAATTTTAATAGAACATTCTTATCAAGATGCATTTAAAAGTTTATTACATAATGCAAATCATGCATTGATTATTAATCATGGGATTAGTGCTCATAAAATGGAAGGTGCTTTAACACAAGTTATTTATTATTATCAGCAGCGTTTTATTATATTTATGAAACGTGTTTCAGTTAGTTTTAATGTTGGTATTTTGGTGATTACAGCTATTATTATTGTTGGTGGTTTTTATTTAACGTTACAACCTTTAATGCAGTTAATTCAGTATGCTTTATGATGAAAAGACTATTTTTTAGCTCGGGTTTAACTATTTTAGAGTTAGTTATTGTTTTAGTTGTTAGTGCTATTCTTTCTAGTATTGTTATTCCAAATTATACAAAATTACAACTATATGCTAAGTATTCTCATTTAAAGCAAACCGCATATTCTATTCAGATGGCAGTAGAAACATTTTTTTTGTCGTCAGGGGGGTATCCTGAGTTTACTTTGATTGAAGATGTTGTAACATTGTTACATGATGAGTCATTGATTCAACATATACCTAACAATCCGTTTACGAACCAACCGGTATCAAGTTATGATTTATCAGGAAAAATGACCTATGAATTTGATGCAGTTAATAATCGTTATTTGATTGAGGTTTTTGATGAAAAAAATGAAATTGTTTTGTTAGTTTTAAGTAATTAATTTATTTCTAAAACACGATAACAAGATAAAGACAAAAAACATGTAATAATTTTTTAGAAGAAATTAAAATGAACCCAAGTTTATCAAGAGAAGATACTGCATCATTTATGTTTAAATGATTTCCTCTAGATATTTTTAAAAAATACGAAAAAATAAAAATAGTAATTTAAGGAGTTATATTATGCCCAGAGTGTCAAGAAATTTTTTCTGAATGGGTTCCTCATTGCTCTAAGGAGTTATTTAGTGGATTGAGTAATGAGACAGCAACTACAGCAATTCATGCACAGATGCATGAAAATTTATTAGTAGGGGAGGGGATAAAAAAGAAGATAGTTAATAAATTCTATGGATATGCCAGAGTGTGGATAGTATGGAAAAGTAAAGCTTTCCCACACGAACCACAATCTTTGGAAAACCTGACA
>MDSY01083025.1_pt1 | contig 16935 bp, 21 predicted proteins | sample 811131 | NCBI WGS metagenome assembly MDSY01 (sample SAMN05326643, study PRJNA326480) | marine metagenome | isolation source: seawater | place: Atlantic Ocean: South West | collected 2010
CTAAAATAAATAAAAAATCTAAAAAACGTCGCAATTATACAAAAAAATCAAAAAAACGTCGCAATTATACAAAAAAAAGAAAATATTAAAAGCTATTAATTCACATAATAACTATTTTTTGTTTTACAAAAAAAAATTTATATTAATAATCATAGATTTGTCTCTAATCTATCATTATTATTTCTTCTTTCTTGTTTGATTCTTCTTATTGCGACCACGACGATGTGTTGTATTTATTGTAGGTTGTTCTTTTACTTTTTTTTTGATATATTCAATCGTCTCATTAGAGACAAAATCACTTAAGGAAAATGATATTATTTCTTTTCTTCTTGTTTCTGACAAATTTCCTTCTCCTTCTTTGATTTGTCTCTCTATCATGTTCAATTCATCTTTGGATAAATCATAATATGTTGATAATACTTCATCATTTATTTTATTCATATCCCATTGAGACACATCTGGAAATAAATCAAAAGTACGGGTGCTTAAAAACTTTTGGGCGGTTTTTAATGAATTAATTAAGGTCAATGCTAAATTCGTCACAAAAAATTCTTGTATTTTTCTTAATCGCTTAATGGAATCGTCTTCCACAAACAACACATAAGATGCTCTACCTCCGACATCTAATATACCATCTTTGTCTAATATAGGATATCCCATCGAATAATTGGGAAACACTAACTTTGGTCTGCCATTTTGCATTATTGATGGTATGGTTGAATATGTAATATAAATTCGTTTGTGTACATAATTTATTAGAGGATATGGGTGCGATTTCGCAAATGTATTGAAAAACTTTGATGTATCCTTTTTAACTTTTGGTGGCGTAAAATGATAATAACTTGCGATGTTTTTTGTTGCTTTACTCAAAACCTTACTGACAAGACTTATATTCTTATTCGGTATGAATTTATGTTTATGTATATAAAAATCTACATATTCATCCATTACCGAATCATATACCTTTGTAGATTTTGTTGGTTTCGTATTTTTTATTAAATAATAACATAAAGGCATTGAACCCGCTTTTTTATCAAATATTTTATAAGCACTCGGACAATCAAAATTTCGTAGATAAACAATTTGATGCTCCATTATACGTTTGGAAAGTGGCGACTTAAGCTCTGTCCAACTATTTGGAGTAAATAACAGACAAAATCCATTCCTTTTCATCACTTTTAGAGACAAATCTACAAACTTCGGCCATAAAGTTGATATTCCTTGATCCTTTCTTCCTTTTCCTCGCATTCCGTTCGTATTATAGGGAGGATTACCCATAATAACGTGAAAATCATTTTGCTTAAACTTATCCATCCATATATTTGTTTGTAAAGCATCACCTTTATATATATTACATTTTTCTCCAAATATATAATTCACTTTTTCCACATTTAATGGTGATAATTCTATCATATATAGCATGTTCTTTAAAATATGTTCGCGACGTTTTGCAACATTTGTCTCCCAACTTGATAAACCTTTGTCCAAATAATAAAACACTAACATGGAAAAATTTCCCATTCCACAACCCGGATCCAACCATTTATAATCTGGCTGCTTCCATATTGTTTTCGGTAATATATCCAACATATCTTGGATTAAATGAAATGGCGTAAATACTTCACCAGTTTCAACCTTTTTTGTTTGATTTATTGTTAAATTGGACTGAATATAACCATCTATATCTTCTAAGGACTTATTATATATCCATGGATTAACCATCTATATAGTGTATAGATATATTTGTCTCTTCGAAACTTTTGTATTTATATAAAAAATACAAGGCTGGAAATTAAAACTTGTAAAAATAAAAAAAAATTTTATTGATTTTTTTGGAGAATATATTTTATGGTTCTCCCCCCCCCTCAAAAAAAAATATTTAGGAGTCACCATTTCATGTTTTTTACATAATTATGCTGTAAAAAAACATGAAAAAAACATGGAGGTGTTATTATGATATAAGGTGTTATTATTTATAACATGTAAAAAAAAACATGGAAAAAAACATGGAAAACATGAAAAAAACATGAAAAAAACATGGAAAAACATTTAAATATTTTTTATTGATTAATATTATAAGTTATCATATGAAAAAATATAACTGTTTATCGTGTGGATTTCATTCAAACTTGAAAGGAGATTATTTGAGACACCTTCAAACAAAAAAACATAAAAAGTCACCCCAAAGTCACCATTTAGTCACCCCAAAGTCACCATTTAGTCACCATTTAGTCACCCCAAAGTCACCATTTTTACATGAAAAAACATCGCAGCAATTTACATGTAAGTATTGTAACAAAGCATTCAAATATAAACAGGGAATGTATCGACACATAAAATATACATGTAAAAAAAATAAGGATGAAGATTTTCAAGAATTAGCCCGACTGTTGAATGAAAAAGAGAAGCAAATGACAGTAAAAGAGACAAAAATGAATACCATGGAAAACGAACTCATCAAAATGCAGAAACAAATCGATAAATTAACCAATAAACTTCAGATACATAATCTTAATCAAGGTGTTATTAATAATACAAATAATGTTGTCAATATTCAACTATTAAATCATCCTGATACGGATTATAGTCATTTAACACATACAGATTATATTACATGTATTCACGATTGTAATCATTGCATTAAAAGTCTTATTGAAAAAGTACATTTTAATAAAAATAAACCAGAAAATATGAATATTTATTTATCTAACATTAAAGGCAAATATGTAATGATATACAAAGATAATACATGGCAAATAAGTGATAAAAAGAGACAAATAGATGACCTATATGATAATAATGAAATGCTACTTGAAAATTGGTATGATGAATATAAGGAAAAATATCCTAACATTATACTATCTTTTAAACGATATTTGAAAAATCGCGATGAAGATGTTGTTCTTAACAGAATTAAAGATGAAATATTACTTATGCTTTATAATAAACGTAAAATGATCGAATCTGATTAAGTGTATTATATATCATATATATATATAACATGTGGGCTCTATATGTATCCCTCGCGTTTCTTGTAGCAACACTTTTTACTTTATATCCTTATCACTTTGATTTGAAAAAAAATCTTATGGTACATTTAACTGAAAAAGAAATCAAACATTATGAACACATCATAGAACAACGGAGAAATATATATATACAAGGGCTTTGCCTCGGCTTACTCATCTCTTTAGGTGCTATATTTTTATTTCCTATCAATAATACTCAATCAAAATACAATATGCTTTTTGTTGCTATCGCAATCACATTTATTGTTAACTACTTTTACTATATCCTATATCCAAAAGATTCGTACATGATAGAAATACTTGATACAAAAGAAGAAAATAAAGCATGGTTAGAAATATATAAACATATGCAGTTTTGTTATCATATTGGATTTTTATTCGGCCTCGCAGGTGCGGGATTCTTACACTATTATGCTATATTTTAATAATTTAAAAACATTCCGCAAAATATTAAATAATGCCCCGCAAAATTTTGAGCAAAATATTTCCAACACTTTTTAAAGATATTCCAAAACCATTAGGAAGATGGAGCGTAGACAAATGCAATACATCTATATCTATGACTAATTATTATTCTAATGTAGATCATTGCGGAACATGTAATTATGAACATTTAATCATTGAACGTATGATAAGAGACAAACAAATCACAGAAAATAACAAAAAAAATAATTTTACATATATATATGATGGATTTGACATCAAAAATATTATTATCCGTTGTATTGATTATTATTATAATTTTTGTAGTAATTGTAATTTCATCTAATAGCAGTAATTCTTCAGACAATGACACTCAACAACAAACTACTTCTACAAGTACTTCTACAAGTAGTTCTACAAGTACTTCTACAAGTAGTTCTGAAAATATAGATGATAAAACAATAATGACATCCGAAGATATGATTTATTGTTTGACTAATGATAATGAATGCGATAAAAGAAATATTAATACTTGTAATAAACCAGAAACACCTTATTTCTCTAGTCAAACTTGTGAAAATGCTCTTTCTAATAAATTGAATAGAGGGTTTTGTTTGGATAAATACAATGAATGCAGAGAAATAACAATAGACGATTCGCTAAATGCTACTTGTAAAGCACAAATGGAAAGTCATCTGTATGGAGACAATGATACTATATATTCTACTAAAGATAACTGTTTGAAAAAAAATATAGGATTTTGTTTGGATAAATACAACAATTGTAGAGAAATATCAATAGACGAATTAAGAGAAACTAGTTGTAAATCAGAATTAGGTAATGCGTATGGAAACAATGATACTATATATTCTAGCGAAGATAACTGTTTGGTAAAAAATAACTGAAAATATATATATCTTATATATAATGGAATTATTTTCAAAAATAATATTATTTATTCTTCTTATTTTTCTTACTTTTTTTAGCGTTGTCATATTAATGATTACAAGTGATGTGAAACAAACTAATAATGTTGATAATAATAACGAAGACGAAGACACCGAAGACACCGAAGACGAAGACACAGAAGACGAATACGAAGAAGACGAATACGAAGAAGACGAATACGAATACGAAGACGAAGACACAAAATACAAAAATCTTCATTATTTAAACGCGGACTCCCCTTGCCCAGCAGGATGCGTAGAACCTGACGGAATATATGGCAATTGTTACGGTAATTTTTATGATGATTCACATGAGAATTGTTACACAAAATGCCCTTATAAATGCTCTAATTATGAAACAACAAATGATTATTCTATTTGCCACACTGATATGGATTGCTCGAATTGCGATGCCGGTAACGGACATCACCCATATTCTTTATTTAAAATAGATATTAGCGATTGTATAGATGGCATAGATGGATATACTGGATAATTTATAAAAAATTGAAATGATTACATTATTATATTATATAATGTAATCATGGAACAATCAATTAAAATTATTCCCGCTTCTATCACATCAAACTCTAGTGATGACGGTATAGTACCTCAGTTTCACACTAAATATTATATTAGCAACATTATAAAGACAGAAATTAGTAAACCACTATATAGATACGTATATAACAGTAAAGGACAAATACAATATTGGACGATTTCATCAAATATGGATCATATACAATTATATTGGTCACCTACACATCGTCACACTAAGGAATTCGTTTGGCCTAATATTCTCAACAATGGAACTCATATTCATATTATTCGTCTCAAATTTAAAATAATATTTAAAAGTATCATAAAATTAATGAAAATAAAATATAGAGCAAAACAACGATTATATACTCGCAAATCATTCTTGTGCTCTGGTGTTTTCAGAAAACATGTTTTCGGACCAGCAAAAAGAAGAATATTAAATTTTATTTAATATAATGGTTTAAATGACTATATATATAAATATATATGTATTCATTACAACGACAACAACACGAAACAATAGGATATAATTTATTTAATTTGATGAATGATATGGAAAATATTTTACCACCACATGATATTATAGAATGTATTCATGAAAATATTCAGTCCTATACACAACTAGACCAAGCACGAATATATGGTATTTTACGGAGACATATTCAACAGCATTATGTTATTAACCGATATACAAGTTAATGATATTCTGTAATTCTTTTTTATAGATTTCTATTCCAAACCAAGAGACAAAACCAACGCAAATACCAATAATAGCACTCAACAAGATATATAATAATGTATTTTCTCTTGTATTCCAAGAATGTCCTCCGACAAATAATGCAGCAATAAGAGAAAAAATAATGATTATTTCTTTTGTCTCTTTTCTTTTAACATGATATTCAAAAATTCTTGGTGTTTTACTATACATCATTTCCATACATAACGCAAACGCCAATGAAAAAGCAATACCTGTATTTATAGAAATATTATACATCAAATTAAGAATAAAATAAGATAAAAAATGCGGTATTAAATGCACCTGAAGCGGTATAATCGTTTGTAAAACAATCATTTGTACAATCGCGATTAACATACCTGGTCCTTCATATAATTTATATGGAACCAATCCAAACCATGTAAATAAAAAAGAAATAAGCGGAGAGTTTATATGTGGTTGTTTCATAACTATATTGATAATATATATTATTTCTAACAATCACAACAATAATATATTTGCTGAACACCTTGTTTTGGCTTTTTAAAACAACATAATGATTCCAGATTACACATATCTAAACAAACATCTAACATTTCACAATGACAACAAAGAAACTCTATTTTTTCAGATGATTCATTCAAATCTTCATCTAACTTTTTCTTTAGAGACTGAAACTTTGCTCTTTTTATAGTAAGATTAAAATATAAATTCATAATTAAACAAAAATGACACATTCCAGAAAAATAGAGACAAAGATTATTAAACCATGAACCATTATAAAGTATTTCATCATCATCATAAACCTTTTTTGATTCATGACTCAATTGACGAATATCTTCCTCTATTTCTATTCTTTTATTATAGCTAATATGCTGAGAATTCTTTGTTCCGTTATCTTTTAACATACTCTTTTTATCTTTAATAGAATGATAACATTTTTTATATTCATCTATTTGCGATTCTAACATGGTACGATTACCCGTATGTACTTTATCCATTAAGATTGATTCAACAATGCGTCCTTTGTAATAAATAATTTCATTGTAAGAAAACACACTTCTAAACTGCTTTTTAGCCTCTAATATTTTCTTCTCTATATCTTCAATCTCAAATGAGCTCACTATTTCATCAAACAATTTGTAATATTTTCGCAATATTTTCTTGCGAACTAATTGTATTTTTTTAACATTTGCATTATCCTTAGAATCAATCATAATAACACATGTTTTGTCTTCAATAAACTCCTCGTCTTTCTTAAACTCGTCATCGTCATCGTCATCGCGACTGTAATATTCACCCAAATCAGAACTCAAAAACATCTTATTATTATTGAAAAAAATCATTTCATCTTCAAATCTGTTATGTAATAAATCTATTTGTTTGATTTTATGACTTAATAAAAAATCAATGTCGATAAAGTTTTGAAGTATTTTATATATTTCTTCCTTTCTATCATCTATTTTAAGAAACTTATATACAGCTGTTGATATTGCAATATACGTGGATAGACATATAGATATCATTTGACTCTGGGTTTCTGTATCAACCTTGAATATATGCGGTTTCATTGATTCAAAAAATGTAATAATCGTAGACGCAACAATTATCGATATTTGAAATAAAGTAATAATAAACTTCAAATAAACATATTTCATAAACAATATTATACGTTTGTCTTTAATGTTATAGTGTGTTTTTTGTAAAGACTTAATAAATTCAGAACGATTAAAATCAAAATATGATTCTTTAAAACGACTATTATTCATAATATATATTTAATTTATATTCATACACATAAAATGTATCTAAATATATAATTATGACTGAATTTCCACAAAATATATTAAAAAAAATAAACGCTTTCACAATTCGTATGATTCGTAAAGACAAAAATATAATTCTGGGAATTATTGTCATTGCTATTTTGTTTTACATTATTATACGAGTGATTCAACAAAGAATAAGAAGTAAGGAACTACGGATTACACACGGAAACCAATTACTAAACGCAAAAAGTATTGATAAAAATAGAGCAATTTTTAATATTATTTTAGATGTTAGAACAAGCAAAGAATATCAAAATGGTAACGTTGATGAAAGTGTAAATATTGATTACAAAGACATATTAAACTCGCCAGATAGCAAAATATTAAATAAACATAAAATTTATAAAAATCATAGAATACTTATTTATTGCAAAACCGGAAGACGCTCCGGATTAGTCCGAAATATTCTTATTAACTATTACAAGTATAAACCAGAAAATATTTTTATTACCGAACTTAATCATAAACAACTAACTGATGTATTTTATGGAAAGAATAATGAATATACAAGAAATAAATCTATTTATGAATCATTTGATGATTCCGACGACGATGAAGATTAATTATCTAATACCACAATATCATCTGCTGCTGCATTGATGCTATTTTGATTTTCCATCTTTTTCTTTTTACATTTATTTTGATGCGTTACTAATGCTCTTTTGTTTTTAGCATTATAACCACATAATTCACATTTATATCCTAGCTGATCTACATTTGAAAAATTATTATTCAATAAACTGGTCAATTGAGGCATTTCAAATGACTCTAATTGTCTCAATACATCTTTTTGCTGTTTCTTTACAGTTTCAATCAATTGATTCTTTTGACCAATAAATTGAAGATATTCTTTATTGATTTCACTCAACTCTTCCATAGTAAATGTTACATTACCACTGCCGTATATAGATTCTTGTGTATTAATGAAATTTTCCAAAGTGTCAATTATGTTTACAGCCATACGTATCTTGGTTTCATCGTATTTTCCAAAATGAACGAATACCATCAATTGACGCTTGTGTATATCTACCTGAAAATCATTTTTATTCTGAATACCACTGTTCTGAGAAATCATAATCGCGTGCTTTGATTGATGTTCTACATCTCGTGTAAATTTTCGTATTTCTTCGTTTGGTACATTTGTCCTGTAATCTTTATTTTCAAACATAATGTCCTTTTTTCCATTACGTTCTAACAAGTAATCACACGATTTCCCTTCTCCACTTTTATCCGTAATTATACCATTTGAGAAAGCATTGGTTAAACATATCTCTAATTTATTTTCACTTTCCTTACCTTTCTTAGTAGAATTCTTTTGCATCTCTAAAAACTGCCGAAGCTCCATATTATTTCTATAAAACATGGAATCATTATTAAAGACATTTTGTATTGTTTGCATCATATTTGTACTCATCGTATGATATTGATTTTGTATGATATTCTCAAGAGATCCAGGATTCTGCTCCAATTGCTTTTTTTGATTATTCATCATTTCATGAAACTGACTCTGCGATATTTCAATCAAACTCTTTTGAGATGTGTAAATATGCTCACTCAGTTTTGGAAATTGTTGCATAATATTATAGGTTGTCTTCTCTAACAATCCTTCATTTATATCACGCAAACGATTCGTAATATCACTATCTTTATCATTATTTTGTATGATGTCCTTCATCTGTAATACATATTGGTCACGATGCTCATTCAGTCTTTCGTACATCATTTGTATATATTTCTGATGAGCACCCATATTCTGCTCTACAATATCCACTTTCCTATTTATATTATTCAATAAACTCTTGACCTCGTTTACCGACATACTTTCTGTAATCGTATTTGTAATCTTTTGAATTAAATCTATAAATAATTCATTTACTTGATTAAAATCTAGATTCGAATTTTTATTGTAAAACTCAATCGCTTTCGGACTCTTCAATATATACGAATATGATGACGACATCAATCTATATATCTTATATATGATTCTTTATATTGATACAATATGTTCAGTTATTTGGTACATATAAAGACTCTCATAAATAAAGAAAAAATTGATTTTCATATAATAATTTAACCGTCTTTTATAATAATAAGAATGAATATAAAACACATCTTTTATTTTATATTCTTCAGTTCTACATCATTTGTCTCTGGATTTCAATGGACACCGCATAAATCATGCCGACGAATTAAACTGTTAAATGCTATCGCAATTAAACGAAACCAAGATGTTATTTCAGAGACAAAAGAGTCGGTTTCTACAAATATGTATGCAATTATTAAAGATGATTTATCAAACGATTTACTGTATTATATGCGGTTTTATCATTTAACAAATGATGATCAAATTAGTTACTTTTATATTGTTTTCTACGAATTCTTGTCTTTTATGATAAAAAGCGAACAACGAACAATAAGACAAATACACATTTCCATGTTAAATGTTACTATATACATTCTACTGAAAAATATAATTATTAACCACTACATTCATCATACATAATTATCCATTTGTTGTAATATGTCCTATAACAAATGGTATCCATAAACCGTTAAACGGTAAATCATATTCTTCATATTTTTTTAGCAATAAAAATACAAATATATGCATCAACAATAATGCGAACGCACGAGTCTTGTTTAATGAATAAAACACGCGACTGTAATGTAACGACGTATGTATCCACGCCAAATAAGTTAAAGACCACTCTGGATAAAATACCCACGATACATGAAGCGCACATGAATACAACAATTGTAATGGTAAAACAGCGCGAATATCATTTTTCATATGATAAATTGAATATAGAAATAAAGAGACAAATTTCAAGTTCAAAGACTGAACACCGAATAAACACATGGTTGTGCCATAATTTATCAAATAATGCTTGTGCGGAAATATCCAAGCATCCGTAGAACCATGCGGAATAATAATTGACAAACATATACGGTGATAACAACTCATTTGCTTATTTTGCGTTATTGTATTTATTTTTTGAATTAATGGCAACGATTGAGGACTAAACATACACAATGATGTATATATATCTATGACGTGTTTATATTGTCTGTATTTTACATAATAAACAGTTAGTATTTAATAATATATTCATAATTATCTTATTGAGAAATTATATACCATGCTAGAAGAAAACAATACTTATACGGAAGAAACTATTGCAAATCCTCTAATACCAATAGAAGGTGTTTTAATAGAAAATGAAGAAAGAGAAACCATTGTATTTCGTGATGTTGAAGCACAAAATGAAGAAAGCCAACAAAGAAAACGCTATTTTGGACCAATCAGCGCATTCGCATTTATATGCCTATTTTTCACTTTCCCATTTGCGGCATTTTTTGTTGTATGTTTTCCATGCGATGTATTACCGCCACAATAATTAGATGTTTCATAAAAATTGATTTGTCTCTTAAATCATTTTGTCTCTATACATTAAAATCAATCTTCATGAATATTCTTAACAAATTCACGTGCGCTCCGTCACAACTCAATTATATGGTGAATATGTTAAACCAAAAAAATACTCCACCTATTATTGACTATATACGAGAATCAACTAACGGAGTCAACTCTTATACAAAAATTAAAGACACAATCCGACAATATCCACAAAACTTCTTTGCAATAAAATTATCGGCACTTGGTATTCAAGACTCTGTCGTTGATTGTATTGATAAAACAAATAAAATTATTAAAGAAGCAAAACAATATCATTCTCGCATACTTATAGACGCCGAAAATCACGAAATCCAACACATGGTAAATGATGTAACCGACATTATGATGCATAAACATAATCAAGAACATTTAACAGTATATAAAACTTATCAAATGTATAAAAAAGATGCCTTAATACAACTCATAAATGATTTAAACTCAGACCGATCACACGCGATTGGAATAAAACTCGTGCGAGGTGCTTACTTAAATCAAGACAAACATTTAGGAGTATTGTGCGATAATGAACACGAAACACACCGTCAATACGATGATGCTATTTTACAATTTGTCTCTTTATATAAACCTCGTGACCAATTATTATGCGCTACACACAACATGCGAAGCGTATTTGTTGCTAAGCAATATATGAATAAATACAATTTAACAAATATAGAATTCGCACAATTATTAGGCATGAGCGACCAAATGTCATATGATCTACAAAATAATGGCTATAAAACATACAAATACTTACCATACGGGCAATTACATGAAAGTATTCCTTACTTGTTGCGTAGATTATATGAAAATTATCCCATGATAAACTATGTTAAATTATAAACATTATTTTATTTGTACTGTGATAAAATATTGTTTTATAGTAGAATATAACAATGGAAACACCTAAGGTAGATTTAAATAGATATTTTTTAGAATATTTGATGGAAAATAAAGTACTTTTTATTATCAATTTTTTATTATTAATATCTTACCCACTTTACCGAATTACGTTGCCAAAATATTATGGTATTATTATTTCTTCATTAAATACACAAGGTTCAAAAAACTTTATCAATAACGTAAAAATCTTTATTTTTATATTTATACTAATACAAGTTCTTACCACTGGCAACGTATACGCTCATGGTTTATTAATACCACGATTTTCTGAATTTGCAATTCAACGTATTTTTTCCAATATATTGAACAATAAAACCATTAATTTTGAAAATATTGAAATTGGCGAAATTTTAGCCAAAGTGACAAAACTTCCATATATTGTTAATAAATATTTGGATTTAGTACGATGGTTCTTCTTTGGTCAGTTAGCCGTATATATTGTGGCAATGGTACATTATTTTAATACATCCAAAAAAGTATTTCTTGTATTTATGACCCTATTTGCTGCATTGGTTATACTACAATTTTTCGTATATAACAGCACAATGGATATTGAAATTAAAAGAGAAAGAGAAATGGATAATATATACCAATACTTTCAAGATTTGTTGAATAATTTGATTTCTATTATCATATGCAAACAAGAAAAATACGAAAATCAATATTTACATAAAAAATTTGAACCATTTATAAAGACGTTTTTTAATTCATTGAGCATTTATACTATTTTTCGCATGATTTATGGTATTTTTACAGTAATTTCATTCTTATTATTAAATTATTTGTTATATGACGAGTTTCAACTATCTAATATTACCAAAAAACAATTCATTTCATCATTTATTATTACATATAGTATTTTGTCTTTATTCCACGATACAACCTATTTTACACGATTTTTACTGGATTTATATAGCCAAGTAAGAGATTTGGAAGATTATTTCAATGTAACCATAGACCCAAGTGTTCAAAAAACGATTTGCGAAGTTCCAGAAGAAAATGAAAAATTCTCTAATGGAAGTATAGTATTTAAAAATGTTTCTTACCAATATGAAGAAAATAAGGATTTCTCAGGAAAATATTCTTACGCGTTAAAAGACATAAATATTGAAATTAAACAAAATGAACATATTGCAATCATTGGTCAAATTGGTAGCGGTAAATCTACCTTAATAAAACTATTACTAAAATTATTCAATCCAACACACGGTGAAATATTAATTAATAATGTAAACTTGAAAAACATTACACGCGATGATTTATATGACCATGTTTTTTATATTCCTCAAAAACCTAAACTATTAAATCGTAGTTTATATGAAAATATTTATTATGGACTCGAAAACACACTTGGAACACGTGAAGATAATATAGAAAAAATAAAGAATATTATGAAGAAAATGAAAATAGAACAAAACATTATTGATACATTCATGGAGAAAATGGACCAACCTCTTGGTAACGAAGGAATCAAATTATCAGGAGGTCAGAGACAAATCGTATGGATTATTCGTGCTATGTTGCGGTCACCTGAAATTATCATCTTTGATGAACCTACTTCTGCTTTAGACAAGAAAAATAAACAAAATATAATTCAGGTAATTAAGGAAGTTGGCAAAGATAAAACAATATTAATTATAAGTCATGATGATATAGACCCGTCATTTCGTAAAGTTATTTTAAAACAAGGTGAATTAGTAGAACAAAGCCAACAACAATCTTCTTTCTCCTCTTTTTTTAATTGGAATAATAATTAAATAAAAAATATTTTAATTTATATATAGTATATTATATATAAATGTCTATTATTGGTACTATTCGCAATTATGATAATTATACAGCACTTGTGAAACAAACGGATACGAGTGGTCATGTTTACTATCTTAACGAAATTAATGATATGTCTGCCGGTTACGTTTTTGAAATTAACGATTTTGATATTTCACATACTCTCGCATTAGATCCTAGCTTTGAACAAATATTTGACACTCAAATAACTGGACTTCCTGATGTTTCAGCAGTTGCTATATTAGATGTTTCATTAAGTCAATATAGAAGTTTGTTTTCATTTATAACAGATTCTGAAGATATTAATGATGTTAGTAATGAAGATTTAAAGTTTGGTATAAATAGCATAACAGACTTATCAGGATTTGATGTATCAGGATTGAACGATATTTCTGGATTTTTTAGTGATTTCTCATTTTCAGATGCAACGGTGGTTGAAAATCGTATCAATACTTCCTATGCTGTAGCAGAACAGCAAATAAAGAAAGACTATGTTCGTGATTTGGCGAAACAGGTCACAGGTGGTTACACTGCATCAGATATTTTCGGTAATGAAACAAATTTACGTAATGCAGTCGTCAGTTTAGATGCTAGTTTTCAAGAATCACTTACAAACACATTAAGTACCCTTTTGGGTGAGGATCATCTTACAACTGCTCAAGTCACTGCTGGTGATGATTATGCCACTGCTTACAGAGCAGCTCAAGCACTATTTACTGTTAACACACTTTCAACTGATAACAGATTGACTACATTGCTTGATGATATCAGCTATGTTTCGTATATCCGCACACAAACAACAGCGACTGACCTAAGTTTAAACAGCGAAGATCCATCGCTGAACTCAATGGAAGTACCTCTTCGTTTTCATGCCGGAGACAAAATCGCAGTTCGTTTAGTATATCATCCAAACAGCGCTCAACCAATAGGTAATAATACAATCGGTCCGCGTTCATACAAAGTACTATTAAATTTAGTTGAATAATTGGAATAATATTATTTTCATAAAATTCTTATGAAGTTATATAAATATGTTTATGATATTTATATAATATGTCTTTTGTAGATGCAAATTATACTGTAAATAAAAATATGCATGGAAGAGTAATATTAACCGCAGAAACTACGGATTATATAGAAAAATTAAGAAACTATAAAAGGTTAAAAATATTATACTTTGAATTTTTGGATAAACTTAAAATACCTATGACAAATTATATAGACGCAAATTTTGAAATTTTCAAGGAAAATGGAGCAATTGCAAACCGAATTATTGTTGACAGATTAGATAATGATGAATTTTATATTAATGATAATGTAGGACTGGATTCTGAAGATATTAATGATCATTACGATTTAGCAAATAAGAATCTTACCTCTTCCCAAATCGAATTAGGTTTCTTTGAACGTTATAGGTCATTGACATATAAATTAAGTGACGTAATACAGCAAGCTGTTACTGAACAAATCAAGATAACAAATCTTGAAGAAGATGTTAGCGGTTTAACGGTTTATAAAAATATTTTAGAAGATAGAGACAAATTATTAGATTTTATAAATAACCAACAACAAACATCATATTTATTTTCAGCAGAAGCTACCATGACAGAATCTATTGTACTTAAACCATGGGTAGAGATGTATTTAAAACGACATGGAGCTCCTGGTGATGGTGTGTTTAAGAGTGAACTTTTAGCAGACATTATTAATTATCTAGCTGAAGAAAATGGTGAAGATTTCGATATTAATACTGTGTTCTAAATTATGTAAGCACAAAATATCCAGATATACAAGCAAAAATAATTCCAATTATTTTTCGTATACTAATATGTTCACCAAATAATACATAAAGCATTATAGAGACAACCGGCAAATATATACATATAGCAAGTGTATCAATTATTCCAAAATTAATTGGAAGTTTTGTTCCTAAGATCAATAAATAGTTTTGAAAAAATAAACATAATCCTATTAAACATATTAACATATATGAAAATGTAAACTCAGGTGCCATCAATTCATGTGGATAAAAAATAAGGCATAATAATGAAGAGATAATAACTACATTTACAAATATAGTTCTTGGATTTAATTTACTATTTATGATAAATAAATAATTTGTTAATAGGATATATGACGTATATACAATAGATAGTAAAATACTAATAACAATGTGATTCATTTATAACATATAGGAATATTTTTAAAAGTATTCTCATTTTTAAAAGTATTCTCACTAAAAGCATAATCATGTAAATATACCATCAGAATACATATACCCAACATGGTTAGATAAAATGAAGTCTCAACACGCTCTGCTCTTTGTGGATGCCACCATACCAAACCAAAGACAAACAAACACGCGAATGCAAATGTGTCCATGATACTTTATTTATATTTATTAAACTAATTTTATTCATTCAATTTTTTATGTGTATAATATAAAATGTCAACCAAATGTTATAAACTAAATCGAAATAAAGGCGAAACTAAATGCGAACAAGTTGAATCTTGTTATTGGGATAAAAAAAAACGTTGTCAAAATAAAACTAGGAAACGCACAAATGAAACAAATGAATCAAATACGCAATTAAAATTAAATCGTATTTTGAGAGAATTGGTACAAATAAAATCTAATTTATCAGAATTGAGAAGAACACAAAAAAAAGCATTAAATTCACTAAACAATTATTCAACAAATAATAATAATGTTATAGATGAATCTATACCTTCATTTGATATTGACAATATGAATGAAAATAATTTAAACCAAAGAAATAAAATAATGAATGTGAATAATAATAATTAAAAGTTTTATTTTTGAAAATAGTATATACAGATTATATTGTGTTAAATAATATATGAATTTTCTTATATCTTATTTATCTTTTTGCCATATGTCGTCCGGAAAATACAAAATACCAAAAATACAAATACCACAAGCAATTCATCACATATTAAATTCAAATTGGAGTGCGTTTGAACCAGAAGGAGCATCACAAATGGAAAAATCCATAAACTTACTAAGAACAAATCAAGAGTTTCAGCAATTTCCACACGCACGTGATGTATTTTCAGAGCATCTTTTGGGTACATTTGGTATTTTGTCAGCTTGGGGGTATTCAATAGATATCACTCGTGCTGGATTATTTCATACCGGTTACAGCGGTGATGTGTTTATCTTTCACTACTTTGATTCAAACCGATTACAAGATAGAAAGGAACTACAAAATGTGATTGGCGTTGATGCGGAAAGATTGGTATATATATTTGGTACAGTACAAAGAAGCTTTATTAATCAAAG
>MDSY01087806.1_pt1 | contig 16931 bp, 16 predicted proteins | sample 811131 | NCBI WGS metagenome assembly MDSY01 (sample SAMN05326643, study PRJNA326480) | marine metagenome | isolation source: seawater | place: Atlantic Ocean: South West | collected 2010
ATTTTCCGTTCGGAAGGGTGGATGAGTGGTTTAAGTCGCACGCTTGGAAAGCGTGTTCAGGTTCATACCTGACGCGGGTTCGAATCCCGCTCCTTCCTCCACATGTTTCTATCGTCAAGACAGTATACTAAATCATAATTAGTTGCGTAAATAACTTTTTTCTATCATGATATAAGAGTGTTTTATAACTCTGTAATATCGATAATCAAATGGTAGATAATAAATTCTTTATAGTCGATGAAGCTCTACTCGACTTTAAAAAGAAATATAGAATACATAATAATGAAATTGGGTTTTTCATTGAAGATAATACCATTAAAGCATTTTCTTCATACTGCCCCCATTTCGGCGGACCACTTGAATGTGTTGACAATAAAGAATTCCATTGTCACTTTCATGGTTATAAATTTTCTAACAAGGGTGAGTGTGTCTCTCACAAAATTAAGCTAAATGTAGTTTTTTTTAAGGTAACAATAGAAGAGGGGAGAGTTTACGTTTGGGAAAATATATAAAGATCTCAATTGTTAGAGAGATTGCAGTAAATTCTGAAGTGGTTGAATGGAATTATTGGGACCACGAGCATTTGGGTTTTATTCATGATGGTTATAACGATACCCATATTTTATTATCAAATTCTGATACAACTTATTTTGTCTCAAAATTAAAAATTCCTTTATTGGGATTCAAAATTAATACTTCAACTTTTATGCACAGACCAAAAAAGAATACCATTCTTGTTTTTGCTCCTTTGTGGGGTGCGCTCCAGAAAACTCTGATTAAAATAGTGCCTATTTCAAAAAATAAAACAAAAATTGTAATTGATTACGAGTTTGAACTTCCGTTTTATTTTTCCCCTTTTTCTAAAGTTATTGTAAGTCTCGTTAAAAAATGGAATGATAAAACTTGGGACGAGGATTTACCTCTCAGGCTCAGAAGAAACGACGCTATTAAAAATAATTTCATTGATTATGCAGGGATAAAAAAAATTCAATCTAAGAATAATAGTTATAGTTGTAAAGTGCCGGTCCCTAGACCTAAAGATACATATCTTGATAAGCATAAATTTAAATACACCAAATAATCAATAAGAGTTTATCCTGACATATGATGAAAATTAAAAATTTAATATTTTTTGTATTTTTTCTGTTTGCTCAAAATGTAAATGCTACTTGGGTGCTTTTCTATGAAAGTCAAATGCTTGATGCTAAATTACTCATAGGTTCAGTGCAGCAAGTAAATCAAAAAACCCAAGCACTTGTAGCAATAAGCTTCAAAGACAATCTATTTCCTAAAAGAGTTGGCTCACATGTAATACTCTTAGAGCATATTTGCGGCGAAATAAATCCGAAAATCATTGAGGAAAAGTTTTATGATGGATTAATTACAAAGGCTAATGAAATAACTATTGATGTAGATCCAGTAAAGTTAAAAATATATTCAAAAAAGGTTTTCCCTAATCTTATTAAGCAAATTTGTATTTAAAATTCACTCAGAACCTTCATAGATTATTCTCCATTCTCCATTCTGGATCCTCCATATTTGTTTCTTTTTGGATGAATTAGAAAATAGGTTACTTTTATATTTCTGGTTAAATAACACAATCCTTAATTGATTTTGATCTGATGGGTATTCGTAAATAGATATATTATCCAGGGAAACTTTAATATTTTTAGATTTTTTAAAAACATTTCTTTTAGTATGTGACCAGTTCTTAAAACTCTTTTTATTATAAACAGCATCTTTACTATAGAAATCAATATATTTATTATAATTTGCGCTCTCCCAGCTTTTCTTCCATTTTTCTATGTTGTCTAAAAGTTGATTCTGCTCATCATAAATATCACTTTGACTTCTTAAGCTTAAATCCATGATACTTAAATTAGACAAAATAATGGGGGTTCCAGGGGTATTAAGTATATGTTTAATTTTAATAAGATCTTTATTTGATAAAACTATACATCCGTCACTTGCCTCAGGAGCTCTGCTATATGTTGATTTCGGTGTACCGTGAATCCAAATACCAGAACCAGTGTAGTTTCTAAATTTATCAAATTTATTTGGATAATTAAGTGGGTATGCACCATCTCCATAAAAATCAGTCAACTCTCGCTCGATTTTTTTTTGGAGAAAGTATGTTCCATACGGTGTTTTTTTGTCTCCTTCAAACCTTTTACCGTAACCATTTTTACCAATAGAGACATAATAGTCTGATAAAAAGTAATATTTTTTATTGATATTTTCAAATACAAAAAGTCTTGAGCTATCCATATCTACATACATAAGGTATTTATCCTTATCGTCAGGTAAAACATTAAATTTGGGTAGTTTGTTATTCCTTTGGGAACTTAAATAACCTTTGATCCTTCTTTGAGCTTCTTTTTTGAGTTCGATTACTTTGTTTGAATTAATTTTAACAGCACTACCTCCAAAATTATCGATGCTCATTGAATAAGCAGATAGAATATCACCACGTACTAAGTGGGCAAGTTTAAAGTTTGGAGCTAAAATTATTAATTCATCAATAACTTTACTTGCCTGGTCAAGCTTACCATTTGATATTAATTCTAATGCTTGAATCAAAAGTGATTCAACAGTTTGATTTTTTTTAATCTCTGATACCACTAAAGCCTCTGAGTTTAATGTATTAGCTTGTGACTTTATGCTACTAGGAATTATATTTTTTATTTTATCAACAAAAATACTTCGTTGTTCAGAAGGTGTCTTATCAAAAAAACTTTTTTGTTTAATTGTTTCGTTTTGTTCGAAACTCAAAGCATTGGCGCAACAGAAAATGAGTATAAGAAATAAGTAATGCATATATATTATTTATTAGTAGTAGTTATATTATTTAGAAATTTCTTCTAAAATAACCCATTGATCTTTTTCCCTAGAAAAAATTAATGTTTTATTCGAAGTTTGATTTAACTTGCCAGATTTATAATTTTGAGTAAAGGTAGCTATTACTTTTTCTTTTTTAAATTTTAATTTAATGCTAGCTATTAATATATTAATTGTTTTTTTTGAAATTATTCTACTTGTTCTATATTTTTCCCATTGCAACTTGCTCATTTCGTTCGGGTAATTAAAATTAAGGGAGTAAGCACCTAAATAATTAGCCATATTTTTTTCTTCCCAAGCTGTTTTCCAATTATCTATTGCATCTAATACTTTTTTCTCTATTTGCTCTTTTGAAAGTTTGATATCCTTTGTTTTAGTTTGTGTATTTAATAGTTTAATAGAGGTATTTTTTGTGTTTGGTTGATAGTTGAATAGTTGGGTAATCATAGACAACTTAGTTATTGCTACGTTATTTGTCTTGTCTATTTCTAATGCCTTGTTATAAGCTTCACTCGCCATTTTAGTATAAATATCTCCAAGATTTATGTGGGCGGTTAAATAACTAGGATTAGTTTTAATTGCTTGCTCTAGAATTTCTTTTGCAAGTCTGAATTGACCTTTTTCTGCATACAAAACAGCAAGATTATTAAAAGGTTCCGGTAGCTCAGGAAATCTCTCTGTTAATTCTCTAAATGTATCAATTGCTTTATTATTTTCACCTAAGTTATTTTCAATAATTCCTCGGTAAAATAATAGTTCTGGATTATTTAAATTATCTTGAATTTGATTATTAACTAAAGTTTCAGCGGCGTTGTAACTTCCTTTTTTTAGGAGAAGTTTGATTTCATTTATATTTGATTCCGCTAATATTTTTGCTGAGGATAATATGATTAAACTTCCTACTAGCGCTAAAGTATATAATTTTTTTTTCATTTTTTCTATTAAAAGCCCAGTGTGTTGAATTGATTATTTTTTTTAAAGCTTACCCCAATAACTTCCCAATGCAATATATAGTTAATAAATTAAGCTTGAATAGGTGCTTTATAATCCTTGTCTATGGCAGGTTTTGGTTGAGATAATTCTATTGTTGAACAATAGTCCCCATTGATGGTTGCATTATCTTTGGGTAACTTGCTTAATATATCTGTCCCAAGTTTTACAATTAGTGAGTCATACATTTTATTAATATGGAAGTCAGCTTTTGTATAAATATTGACTTGAGATTTAGCATTTACGGTTAATGTGTCCTTTAGAATATTTTCAGGACCATATATTTTTACTTTTAATTCGCCGTATAGAGTATTCATTTGGTAGTTATAAAAAAGATTTGGCTCTAGGGAAAATATATATTTTGATTCAGTACCTGACGTGCATTTTTTACTGATTAACTTTAAATTTTTATTGACCGCTTCTTCAAGCATCGGACCTGAGAGGTAGGTATGCATTTCCGCGTAAGCAGAAGGGCGCATACTGTCATAATAATTATAGGACCTATCAAAAATATGATATTGAAAGTCTTGAGCTAATGAGTTAGCTGAAATTAGTAGAAGGGTAATCATTGTATAATATAACTTTTGCATTGGTAATAATTTTATAATTTTGAATAGATATCTTATCATAATTCTTTTTTTAACAAGTACATACACTTTTGCTGATTTTGACGCAGATGTTATAAATATTATCGATGGAGATACTATAGATGTTCTAGACACTCGCGGTGAAAAATTAAGAATTAGGTTGTTAGGTATTGATGCCCCAGAAAAAGCACAGCCATTTGGGAAAGAATCGATGTTCTTCTTAAAAAAAATTATTAATGGAAATTCTGTACGTATTATTTCAAAGCCAGATAAGAACAAACCATACACATTAGGTTTTTATAGCAGAGTTATAGGAAAAATTATTTTAAACAAAAAAGATATTAATCTTGAGATGATTAAAGAAGGAATGGCGTGGCATTTCAAAAAATATAAAAAAAGCCAACCCATAGAAGATCGTCAGAGTTATAATATTGAGGAACGTAAAGCACGCGAAAAAAATATTGGGTTATGGTCAAATGAGAACCCATTAGCTCCATGGAAATGGAGAAGGCTTAATAAAAAAAGATAACTTGAACAATTTTATAAATTTTATGTCGGAGAACTATGAAAACTTTACTAATCAGTCTTTTATTTATACCTATAATTTCATTGGGGGCTTGTATGGATTTCTATAACCAAGATTTAAAAACGCTTCAAGGAGAAAAGTTTAATCTCTGTGAGCACCAAAATAAACCAATTCTCTTTGTAAACACTGCCAGCAAATGTGGTTTCACTTCTCAGTTTGAAGGTCTTGAAAGTCTTTATCGGGAGAATAAAGAGAATATTATGGTTGTAGGGTTTCCATCTAACGACTTTAATCAGGAGTTAAGTACTGACAAAGAGATTCAGGATTTTTGTAAAATGACTTATGCTGTTGAGTTTCCAATGATGAGTAAGTCAAGTGTCATAGGACCAAAAGCGAATAGTGTATATAAAAACCTTTCATCTATTACTGGTCAGGCACCCTTATGGAACTTTTATAAATTTCTAGTTATGCCAAATGCAGAGTCAGTTCATGTATTTAGCAGCATGACGGGTCCTGACTCAAAAAAAATCACAACTTTATTGAAACCATATTTAAAGTAACTAAGCTTTGTTAATATTTTGAATTATTATCGCAGACAATTCTTCGACTGATCTTGTTGTAGATTCAGCTATTGGAATCCCTAACCTTTTCATCAAGTCCTCAGCTAACCCAACTTCCTCCCGACAATTTGCTAATGATGCATAGGTGCTATCGGGTCTCCTTTCACTTCTTAACGTATGGAGTCTCTCTGGCTTAATTGTAAGACCAAAAATTTTATCAAGGTAACCCTCCAGGATTGGTGGTAGAGTTCCTCTACTAAAATCTTCAGGTATTAAGGGGTAATTAGCTGCTTTAATACCAAATTGCATTGCCAAATATACGCTTGTCGGTGTTTTTCCTGAACGTGAAACACCAATAAGAATGACTTGTGCCTGATTTAATCCTGAGTGAGTTATTCCGTCATCGTGCCCAAGAGCAAAGTTAATAGCTTCCATTCTGGGCCCATAGTTGTTTCCAGTCATGCTATGTGACACCCCTGGACGAGTCAATGGCTCTTCTTTAACCTCTATCCCAAGAGGGTTTATAAATGATTCGAATAAGTCAACGTAATAGGCATCAACAGCTTTCAATTCATTCCTTAACGTGTTGTTACCGATAGACATAATAACAATAGGCCTGATACCACTGAGTAATTTTGCATTAGCTATTCTTTTTTGAGCGTCCTCAATCTTAGATTGTGAATTGATAAAAGGAAGTCGAATTTGTTCGAAATCTGTATTGGGAAAATGAGCTAATAAACCACCAAGTGACCCAGCAGTAATTCCTGTACCGTCTGAAATAAAGAAAGCGGTTCTTTTATTTTTACTCATTTATTTTTTACTAAGTTGTTTCCATGTGCTTATAACTGTATCAGGATTTAACGATAAAGAACTAATACCTTGTTTAACTAGCCAGTCTGCAAAGTCTGGATGATCGGAAGGACCTTGACCACAGATACCAATATATTTCTTATTCTTTTTTGCTGAAGCTATTGCTAGCTCAATTAATTTTAAGACAGCGGGATCTCTCTCATCGAATCCATCAGCTAAAATACCTGAGTCTCTATCTATCCCCAATGATAGTTGAGTAAGATCATTTGACCCTATAGAAAAACCATCAAAATGTTCCATAAATTCATCAGCTAGAATTGCATTAGATGGGACTTCACACATCATAATGACTCTTAATCCATTTTCCCCTCTTTTTAATCCAAAATTACTCATAATCTTAACTACAGATTTTGCTTCGGAAAGAGTTCTGACAAAAGGGACCATTAATTCAATATTGGTTAAACCCATTTCTTCACGTACTTTTTTCATGGCGATACATTCAAGTTCGAAACAGTCTTTAAATTCTTCTGATACATATCTGGCAGCACCCCTAAATCCTATCATAGGATTTTCTTCCTCAGGTTCATAAATATCGCCAGCTACTAATTTTTTGTATTCATTGGATTTAAAGTCAGAGGTTCTTACAATTACTGGATTCGGGTAAAATGCGGCTGCAATAGTTGCAACTCCCTCTGCTATCTTATCAATATAAAACTGTTTTGGATTCTCATACCCTTTTGATCGATGATCTATGAGTTTTTGAATATCAGTAGGCATAGCTTTGTAATTAATTATTGCCTTTGGGTGAATACCAATCATATTATTAATTACAAATTCTAAACGAGCCAACCCAACACCATGGTTTGGAATCTGGGCAAAAGTAAATGCCATATCTGGACTTCCAATATTCATCATTATTTTTAATGGAGGTTCAGAAAGTTTCCCATCATCTTTAGTTTCCACTTCATATTTGAGTTCGCCCTGATAAACAATTCCAGTTTCACCCTCTGAGCAACAGACAGTAACTAAATCACCTTCTTTTAGAAGTTCTGTTGCATTAACACTTCCAACAATTGCTGGTATACCAAGCTCTCTAGCAATAATGGCAGCATGGCATGTTCTTCCACCTCTGTTGGTAACCAGAGCCGCTGCTCTTTTCATAACAGGTTCCCAATTTGGGTCTGTCATATCAGCAACTAATATATCTCCAGGCTCCACTAAATGCATATCTGCTGGGTCATTAACTATTTTAACGGGACCTATTCCAATTTTCTGAGTAACTGCCCGCCCAGCAACAATTGCTTTACCAGTCTCTTTTAGTTTAAATATCTCAATAATATTTTTTGATTGTGATTTGACAGTTTCTGGCCTGGCTTGAAGGATATATATTTTTCCATCAATTCCATTCTTTCCCCATTCTATATCCATTGGGCATTTGTAATGGGATTCGATTGTGACAGCATATTTGGCGAGTTCAATTATATCCTCGTCTGAAATGCAGAATTTATTCGAGTCTGTTTCATCAACGTCTGTTGTTATTGTACTTAATCCAGCTTTGGTATCCTCACTAAAGATCATCTTAATTTTTTTAGAACCAATTGACCTTCTCACGATAGGCTTTTTACCTTTAGACAATAGTGGCTTGTGCACATAGAACTCATCAGGATTGACTGCCCCCTGAACAACAGTTTCTCCTAAGCCATATGAGGCTGTAATAAAAACAACGTCTTTAAAGCCTGATTCGGTATCGATAGTAAACATGACCCCTGAAGAGCCAAGATCACTTCTAACCATTTGTTGAACACCAGCAGAGATTGCTACTTCTGAATGTATAAATCCTTTATGAACCCTATAAGAAATAGCCCTATCATTATAGAGAGAGGCAAAAACCTCCTTAATTGCTTGTTTAATATTATCAATACCATAGATATTTAAAAAACTTTCCTGTTGCCCTGCAAAAGAGGCATCTGGTAAATCTTCAGCAGTTGCTGATGATCTAACAGCAAATGTCGTTCCTTTTGTTGAGGTTTTAATTAATTTTTCATAACCTTGCTCAATTGATTTATTAAGTTTGTCTGAAAAAGGGCTATTTAAAATCAAATTTCGAACTTTCTCACCACTCTTAGCCAAAGCAATAACATCGTTAATATCTAAATTTTCAAGCTCTGATTTGATTTTATCTTCTAATTCACTATGTTTAAGAAAATCGTTGAAAGCACTCGAAGTTGTAGCAAATCCAGTAGGAACCCTTACATCTTTTGCATTTAGCTGAGATATCATCTCTCCTAGTGAGGCATTTTTCCCTCCAACAAGTCCAACATCACTGTTCCTAAGTTTTTCAAATGGTATTACATATTCTGGCATCATAAATCCTCATGGGTTATCAAAAAATCTAATGATTCAAGACTCAACAGGTAATTCTGCCAAATATGACTCTTCTTGTCATCAAGTATTATTAGTTTTAGTAGTTTTTAACATAAATATTAAATTTAAATTGCAGACTCTTATTGAATGTTGTTAAAATGATAATCCATTTCGTAAATGGCTAGAAATTTCAAATAACGGAGACTCAAATGGCATCACTACTAGAACAATTAAAGTCAATGACTACAATCGTTGCAGATACTGGAGAAGTTGAAGCAATTAAAACGCTTAAGCCCGTTGACGCTACAACTAATCCATCATTACTTTTGAAGGCAAGCACGCTTCCTCAATGTGAACCAATGATTGCTGCAGCTATTGCTTACGCTAAAGCAAACAGTTCAGAAAAAGCACAACAAATTGAAGATGCGGCAGATAAGCTAGCTGTATTGGTTGGCTTAGAGATACAAAAACACATACCAGGAAGAATTTCAACCGAAGTTGATGCAAGCCTGTCTTTTAATATAGATAAAATGGTTGCTAAGGGAAGAAAAATAATTTCTTTATATAATGAAGCTGGAGTAACAAATGACCGAGTATTGGTTAAATTAGCATCTACATGGGAAGGTATTAAGGCTGGAGAGATTCTTGAAAAAGAGGGTATTAATTGTAATTTAACTCTGTTGTTTAGTTTCGCTCAGGCAAGAGCTTGCGCTGAGGCCGGTGTATTTTTGATTTCTCCTTTTGTCGGAAGAATAATGGATTGGTATAAAGCTAAAACTGGAGAAACTTATACATCTGAAACAGATCCGGGTGTTATTTCAGTTCAAAATATATACGGATGGTACAAGGAGCACGGGTTTAAGACTGTTGTTATGGGTGCGTCTTTCAGAAATATTGGAGAAATTACTGCCCTTGCGGGATGCGATCGCTTAACAATTGCTCCGCCTTTATTAGAAGAATTAGACTCAACAGAGGGTGATTTACCTCAAGTTCTTAAAGATAATGGAGCAACAAAAGATAAACCAGCAAGACTTGAAGAAGATCAATTTAGGTATGATCATAACGGAGATGCAATGGCGACTGAAAAACTAGCTGAAGGTATCCGTAATTTTGTTATTGATCAAAATAAATTAGAGGCAGCTTTAGCTGAAAAGCTTTAATCAATTAAACTTTTAATTGATTGACATCTATTGACTGAAGCTATATTATTTTCGGTCTGCTTGATTAGAAGTGGAAAAGTTGAATAACTTATTAAACTTTTAAGTTAAATTATTTTTAAATACGCATATATGGGAGATTAAACCATGGCACACACACAAATGGCATTAGATTCATTAGATTTTGACGCAACAATGGCACTAGCTGAAACAGTTGCACCTCACGTTGATATTCTTGAAATTGGTACACCATGCATTAAGCATAACGGTATTCCTCTTCTTCAGGCTCTTCGTGCTAAGTTTCCAAACAACAAAATTCTTGTTGATCTTAAAACAATGGACGCAGGTGAATACGAAGCTGAGCCTTTCTACGCTGCTGGTGGAGATATTTGTACAGTTCTAGGCGCTGCTGGTATTGCAACTATTAAAGGTGTAATTGCTGCTGCTAAGAAACATGGCGGAGAATGTCAAGTTGATATGATTAATGTCGATGACAAAGTTGCTCTTGCAAAAGAATGTGTTGCTGCTGGTGCACAAATTATCGGTGTTCATACCGGTCTTGATGCTCAAGCTGCAGGACACACACCATTTGCTGATTTAGCTGATATTGCTGCTGCTGTTGGCGATAGTGCTAAAATTTCAGTTGCCGGCGGTGTTAAAGCTGATACAGCTCAACAAGTTAAAGATGCAGGTGCTTCGATTATTGTAGCTGGTGCTGCAATTTATGGCGCTGCTGATCCAGCTGCTGCAGCTGCAGAAATAACAGCTATTGCTCACTAATAGAGTTCAATTAGCTTAAGTAAATCAAAAAACCCGACTTTATGTCGGGTTTTTTTTGGTATGATTAACATTTTATTAATGGGAAAATAAATAGTATGGATACACAAAAATTAATAATAGACAAGATTTCTAGTGTACTAGCTGTAACTGATAAATCTCAGACTGCTGAATTAAAAAAACATATTGATAGCGCAGGCCGCATTTTTATCGCTGGCGCTGGTCGATCCAAATTAGTTTCTAGCTTTCTCTCTATGAGACTAGTTCATTGCGGTTATCAAGTGAGTATGGTTGGTGAAATTGTAACGCCTGCGCTTAAGCAGGGTGATTTGTATATAGTTATTTCTGGTTCAGGTGGAACAAAAACATTATTACCAACCTTAGAAACAGCTAAATCTAAAGGCGCTAAAATTGTTGTGGTTTCTATGAAATCTTCATCGGCAATGTCTGCTCTTGCTGATTTAACGGTAACAATGGGAAATGATGAAGTATTTGCTTTAACCAAAGGCTTGCCTATGGGTACATCTTTTGAGCTATCTACATTAGTATTTCTTGAGGCATTAATCGGAGAGATAGTATTTGATAAAGATTTAACTGAAGAAGGTATGCGCGCTGTTCATGCAAACTTAGAATAAATTTTTTACATTAATTAAAAAAGGTGCTTAGGCACCTTTTTTAATTAATACAAAATAATTTACCTATAATGGCTATATGAGAATAATTAATAGAGATATTTAATGTTAATAGAAGAGGTAACTTACTATAGTGATTCATCTTATTATTTCGAGAAAATAAAACATTTGGAGTGGCCGGTATTCTTAGATAGCTGCTACCAAAAAGATAAGCCACAAAGTGAATATGCTCGTTTCGATATTATTGCAGCAAATCCATTTATAAAAATAAGAGCAGAGAATGGCTTTACTACAGTATTGAGTGAGGATGGCGCCCAACAATATAAAAAACCTTCTTTAGACGTTCTTAGCAATCTGATGGACCATTACTCAAAACCTTCATCTTCTAGTTTTCCATTTGTAGGTGGAGCTATTGGATATTGTTCATACGAGTTAAAGCTAAAAACGGCAAAAAAAAATGCTATTGATACTATGATGATGGGTATTTATGACTGGGCATTAATTGTCGATCATTTTAAGAAAAAAACACATATTGTTTCAGAGTTACTTGATCCAAGAACGGAAGCTTTCGTTCCTGAACTAATTAGTATTTTTAACAAAGGTAAAAATAAAATAACGCAAGAATTTAAAATAAAAAATTCCGTAAGCGATAATCTGTCTTTTATAGATTACAAAAGTAAGTTTGAAAAGGTCATAAGCTATATAAATTCTGGTGATTGTTATCAGATTAACTTATCAAAAAAATTTGAAGTGAATACTTCAGGAGACAGTTGGAATTTTTATAAAAAATTTCGTGACATTAATAAATCACCTTTTATGGCTTACCTTCTATATGATAATTTTGAGATATTAAGTGGCTCACCAGAAAGATTTATTAAGTCACAGGATGGAATAGTAACTACCAGACCTATCAAAGGGACAATGGCTAGAGGGGCTAATAATGAGTTGGATAAGAAAAATGCTCACAAACTTTTAAACAGTGTTAAGGACCAATCTGAGAATTTGATGATTGTTGACCTACTTAGAAATGATTTGAGTATGAATTGTGAAGTAGGCAGTGTGGCGGTTGATGAATTATTTTCTATTGAGTCTTACCCAAACGTCCATCATTTGGTTAGTACCATATCCGGTATCCTAAAGAAAGACTCTAATAATATAAAGCTTTTTAGTGATTCCTTTCCAGGTGGGTCAATAACGGGGGCGCCAAAAATAAGAGCAATGGAAATCATTGATGAGCTTGAAGAACATTCACGTGATTTTTATTGTGGCTCTGTTTGTTATTTTAGCTTTAATGGCTCATTGGATAGTAATGTGGCGATAAGAAGTATGGTGCACCGTGACCATAAACTCTATTTTTATTCAGGCGGAGGCCTTACTACAGGCTCTAATGTTGATGATGAATACCAAGAAATTGAAGATAAGGTAGGAAATATTAAACAAGCGATTAATTTTTTTAAGGAATAAGAATGACTCTAACAAAAGTAAATATTGAAAAAATTATTAAAACAGATTTAAAGAATTGGGAATTAATTAATTCTAAGATTGTTAGATTTATACCCCGTAATAATGATATCTCATTGGGCTCTATTGTAGAAAAAATATGGGATCTTGCAGAAATACATGACCACCATCCAGATATTTTATTAACATACTCAGGAATAAAAATTACTTTATTTACCCATGATACGTCTGGGATTACTCAGAAAGATATTGACTTAGCTCGAAGGATAGAAAATATTAATTAATTTATCTCTTTTTTAAAGCTTCCAAAATTTAATAAAATTGTTGGAAGAATTAATAAATTTAATATTGTTGAGGTAAACAAACCTCCAATAATAATTGCTGCCATTGGAGCTTCAATCTCTTTACCTGGCTGATTCGAACCTAAAGCTATAGGAAGAAGTGCTAGCCCTGCTACTAAAGCTGTCATAAGAATTGAAGGCAATCTCTCAGTTGCCCCTCTTATACATGTTTCAAGATTCCATAAACAATTTTCTTTATTCACTAGAAATTGATAATGGGAAAGAAGCATTATTGAGTTTCTTAATGTAATTCCAAAAAGAGTTACAAAGCCAACGAGCGAACCTATAGAGATCCATCCCCCACTAAAAATTACTGCTATTACCCCTCCAATTAAAGCAAAAGGAAGGTTAATTAAGGTAAGCCCTAAATTAACAAGAGAGCCAAATACAATATATAGTAATAATAAAATAACTAAGCCAACTAATATTGAATGAATAATTAAGCTCTCTTTAGCTTTGGCATTTTCTACAGCTGAGCCAGTTATTTCAAAGTAATTGCCTGGACTTAATTTTATTTTGTCTATTTTGCCATCAAGTAATTTTGTGAACTCATTAAGACCCTTACCTTCGACATTTAAAGTTATTGTTTGGATTCGCTTACCATCTTGGTGGAGTATCTTAGAGCGCCCATTTTCTTGAGATATGAATGCAATCTCACTAAGACTTATAATTTTATTATCATCAGTTCTTATCGGTAATTTACTAATATCTAAAATATCGTCACGATATGATTTTTCTAGAGTAACAGCAATTTGGACAGGAGTAATACCATCATAAATTATGGCCGCTGGAAAGCCTTCATATGCTGTTTTAATAACATTAAGGACATCAGTTTTTAAAATTCCTAATTGACTCATTCTTTCAGAACGGAGTCGAATTGAGACTTGCGGTGTTCCAGGGGGAGATTGCAACATAACATCCCTAGCTCCATTAATTTTACTAACTAAATGAACTATTTTTTGCGCATCTTGATCGAGAGAGTTTAGATTATCGCCAAAAATATTAATAACCATTGATGCATTATAGCCAGAAATCGTTTCTTCAATTCTTTCAGTTAGGAATGTATTAATTGCAAAATTAACGCCTACAAAACCTTCTGTTTTAATTGCTCCACCTTCATCTTGGGTTTGAACCAATCTTCTAATTTCTTTTAAAACATTATCTTGTTCATCACCATTCAAATTATCTAATTCAATCTCAAACTCACTGTAATGAGTTCCAAATGTGTCAGCTCCTAATGGAGACCTCCCAACCCATTGAGCGACGGATTTTACTCCCTGTATACCAAGAATTTTTTTACTTACCTGATTACCAATTCTTATAGATTCAGATTCTGAAGTTCCTGGAAAAGCAGTCATATGCATAATATAGTGACCTTCATGTAGCGGTGGTATAAATTGCGTTTTATAGAATGGTAAGGATGCCAACCCTATACTTATTATAAGTAATGAAGTAAAAATAATTGACCGAGAATATTTTTCGATATTTTTTAATATTATTATGTATTTTTTTTTCAGATAACTTATAACTGGCGAATCATTTGTTTGTAGATCTGACTTTCCTAAAAGCAGATAGCATAAAGCCGGTGTTATTGTCATTGCTACAACTAGAGACGCAATAATTGATGCTATATAAGCTATGGCTAAAGGCCCAAATAATTTACCAGCAACCCCTGTTAGTGAAAGAAGGGGTAAGAAAACAAGGACAATTATAACTGTGGCAAAAATTACTGATTTTCTTACTTCCATTGACGCATCAAAAACAACTTGATAAATTGGCTTAGGTTTAGCTAATTTCCTATTTTGTTTAAGTCTTCTAAAGATATTTTCTACGTCAATAATTGCATCATCAACAACCTCGCCTAGAGCTATTGCTAGACCACTTAAGACCATCACATTTAATCCTAAATTAAAATAACTCATTACGATAATGGCGGAAAGCAAAGAGAGTGGTATGGCGATGGCTGAAATAAATGCCGTTTTAAAATTAAATAGAAATAAAAATAGAATTGATATAACCATTAATGATCCGATTAATAAATCGACTCTCAATCCTTTTATGGAGGCGTCAATAAAATTTGCTGGTTTAAACAAGTCTGGAGTCAGAATGACTTGTTCTTTTAGAAGTATCGGCTTAATGCTCTCTAGAGCAACTTCTATTTGTTTTGTAAGCTTGTAAGTATCAGAATTTAGTTGGCCTTGAACGGAGAGATAGACTCCTTCCTTACCGTTAATTGATGCAGCGCTGATTGATGGGCTAGACCCAATAATTACATTAGCTACATCTTTAATTGTAATTTTTTTACCTTGACTATTGATTATTGCTGTTAACTTAATCTCTTCAATTGTTTTTGATTGTCCTTCAGTATTAATTATAATCCGTTGATTTTTATTTTCTATGAACCCAGCGCCGATTAAACCTGTTGATTTTCCCGCAGCTTTTACGATTTCAGAAATTGTGACATTATGAAAAAAAAGCTTATCGGGGATAATTTCAATGTGAATCTGTTTTACTAAGCCACCAAAGCGATTAACATCTGCAACACCGGGTACGGACATTAAATGTGGAATTATAATGTTTTCAGCCAAGGTTCTTAATTCTGTTAAATTTTTTACCTTCGAGGTAATTCCGATTCCAAGAACGCTTGAAGCAGAGGAGGTGAGGGGAGTTATATTAGGAATAATGGTTTTGGGCAGAATACCTTTTAACGATGTAAACCTTTCTGATATTGCTTGCCTATTGATATAAATATCAGTTCCCTCATCAAAAATTACTGTGATAACAGATAGTCCTGGGATTGATTGCGAACGAATTTGTTTAACGCCTATAGTTCCAGAAATTGCTTGCTCAATTGGTTTTGAAACTAATGTTTCCACTAGCGACGATGAGAATCCTGGAGCTTCTGTTTGAACTATTACTTGGGTTGGGGAAAATTCAGGAAAAACGTTAAGTGGGCTAATTTTAATTTGATAGATCCCATAAGCTATTACTATTAAAGCTAACCCAACTATCACCCCTGCATGTTTAATTGAAAAACGAATTAAAGAGGCAATCATTTAATTTTTAATCCTCGTTTTCATTCGTAATTAGGTGTTTATATTCTTCTGATAAAAGTAATTGAGCACCTTTGGTTACAATCGCTCTAGGTGGTATATTTTCAAACTGAACATCCCAGCCAAAATCAGCCTCTTCTAATTTAAATATAGGATGCCTAAGAAATGAATTATTACTTGACTCTACATAAATCCATGGTTTCCCTTCATTCCAAATAATCGCTGATTTTGGTATATGGAATTTTTTAACCTGGCTATCTTCAGCTGATTCAATATATGAATTTATCTTGCTACCTATCATTAAATCATTGCTTAATGATAAATAAAAATAAGAACTTCCTTGAATATCCAGACTACCAAAAGGCGCCTTTGAAATGAAGTTAGCCGTGTACTTATTTTTCGGCTGAAGTGGGGAGAATAAGATTAATTCTGAAGGAGGTAATTTTTGTATTTTATTATTAGCAATAGTGATTTTTATCAATCTAGAGCCTGAATTGAAAATATTCTGAAGTAAGGATTTCTTTGGATTGGTCAGTAAATCCACAAAAGACTGCCCCCATTCTTGCCCAATAACTTGTAACAAATTATTTTTATTATTCTTTTGGATATTTAAATTATTACGAAGATTATTAATTTCTATCTCTTTATCACCAACAACTGAGTCTGAAATATTTTTATTATCCTCATTAAGTGTTTGTAATGCTTTAAAGTGTAAAATTTCCTCTTTTAGCTGGAGGTTTAATTTATTTATTTCAAAATTTAAATTTAAATAGTTTGTCTTGTAATCAATCAGATTCTTCAAATTTACTACATAGCCATAAGATGGGTAAGATGA
>MDSY01131930.1_pt1 | contig 16931 bp, 18 predicted proteins | sample 811131 | NCBI WGS metagenome assembly MDSY01 (sample SAMN05326643, study PRJNA326480) | marine metagenome | isolation source: seawater | place: Atlantic Ocean: South West | collected 2010
CCAGGCAATAATACTGAATCCAAGAATACCAATAATAATATTACCTCTAACTTTCATTTTTTCTAAAACAATCATTACTACAAAAGCGAGACATGCTAAAAGCACTAAAGGATTTTTAATGTCACCAAGAGTCACTAGTGTTACCGGGTGATCTCCAACAACGCCCATTATTTCTAAACCTATAATTGCAAGAAACAAACCAATTCCCCCCCCAATACCTAGCTTCAAACTTTTTGGTATCGAGTTAATAATCCATGCTCTTAGTGGAGTTAAAGATATTATTAAAAACAATACTCCAGCAACTAAACATGCACCTAATGCTGCTTGAGGTGTGTACCCCATACCTGCAACAACTCCAAATGCCACAAAAGCATTAATGCCCATTCCCGGTGCCAAACCAATAGGCCAAGTTTTCCCATAGAATGCCATTATAAAACAAGCAATTGCCGTAGCTACTATTGTAGCAGTAAATACTGCTCCGAAATCAAAAAAACCTTTTTCAACTCCAGCGAATTCGCCAGATAAAATAAAAGGGTTTAAAAACATTATGTAAGCCATAGTTAAAAATGTAGTAACTCCAGCTATTACTTCTGTTTTAAAATTTGTCTTATGTTTTTTATACTCAAAATATTTTTCCATCATAGATGAACCTCCTGTTAAGGCTTAAATACTATGATTCTTTAGTAAAATCTTTTTTAAATAGCTAATTTACAACCTACAGGTAATATTTCTTGTTTATAAGTTTTAGGTGTAATCTTAATATATTAATATGAAATTTTTTTTTATTATTATAGTGGCAATTTTTTCTTTATGTCTTTTTACCTCCTGTCAAACTGTGTCAACAAAAATTGATGAAAAAACCACCAAAGAAGAAAAAGAATTAAGTAAGTGGCTTAATCAACCGTTATCAGAATTAAAAATTGTTTTTGGGAAACCTGATAGGATTGATTTTTCAAATAATGGAAATAGGTATTATGCTTATGTTACAAAAAAGTTTAAGATTAAATGTGAGAGAAAGTTTGAGATTAGCCCTAAAAATATGATAGTAGGCTTTAGCAGTAAAAACTGTTTTTAAAGCATGTCAACTATTGAATCCAAAAGTCAACTAATAGATTATTTTACCCAAGGTAAAAAAAAGAAAGAACAACTTCTTATTGGTGTTGAACATGAAAAATTTTTATTCAGTGGAAAAGAAAAAAAAAGAGCTAACTACGAACAAATTAAAAAAATTTTTAAAAATTTAGAAAATTTTAATTGGAAGCCTATTTTTGAAAAAGAAAATATCATTGGTCTTAAAAGAGGCAAGCAACAAATAACAACAGAACCAGGTTTTCAATATGAACTCTCAGGAGCTCCGTTAAAAAATATTCATTTAGTATGCAGTGAAAGCTCAACCCACTTTAATGAGATTAAAGAAGCGTCAAAATACTTAGATATTAATACAGCTTCAATAGGTTTTGACCCATTTAATAAATTAAATGAAATATCTCAAAATCCTAAAGAACGTTATCAGATCATGACAAATGAAATGCCCAAGGAAGGAGAACTAAGTTTACAAATGATGTACCAAACATCGGGCATTCAAATTAATTATGATTATATTTCAGAAAAAGATTTTGAAAAAAAATTTAAAGTTGGAAGTTATTTAGTTCCTTTAACTATCGCTTTGTTTGCTAACTCACCATTTGCTAATAAAAAATTTACTGGTTATCTTTCTTATAGAAATAAAGTTTGGCAAAACACTGCTCGAGGTGGAATTATGCCTATAGCATTTGAAGATTTAAACTTTGAAAAATATTTGGACCACGCAATAAATTATTCACTACTGTTTGTTATTCATGAAGGAAAATATATCAAACCTAATGGCCAAACATTTAAAGACTTTATGGAAGGAAAATTTGAACCACTTAAAGGTATCAAGGCAACTATTAAAGATTTTGAAACGCATCTAGCAACTATTTTTACCGAAGTTAGATTAAAACAATTTATAGAACTAAGGTCCATAGACACATGTGACTGGGGGTGTATTTGTAATGGCCCAGCTTTGTTTACAGGACTTCTTTATGGAGCACTAGATGAAGCATTTGATATTATTAAATCTTGGAAAAAAAATGAAATTATGGAAGCTTATTTTGACGCTCCTAAGAAAGGGTTAGAGACCGAATTACATGGAAAAATGTTACATCAGTGGGGAAAAATATTTTTAGGTATTGCAAAAACTGGTTTAATTAAAAGAAAAGAGTTAAATTCAAGCGGTAAAGATGAAACAATATATCTTAAACATTTAGAGGATATCATTGACAGAAAAACTAGTAGAGCCCAATTACTATTAGAACAATTTAACAAACAGGGTAACTTAGACTTTTTTAATAATGCAAAAGAAGATTTTAGCTATTCAGGGCTCTAGTTTAAAAAAAGTAAACGTAGATACCGATACAACTTTATTTTTAGCTTTAGAGGCTCAAAAAAGAGGTTATCAAATTTATTATTATGAGCCACACAACCTAAGCTTCATAGATAGAAAAGTTATAGTAAAATGCTTCCAATTAACTTTTTTTGAAAAAACTAAGAAGTTTTATAAAATTATTAAAAAATTAAATTTTTTTGATTTATCTAAAGCAAAAGTTTTATTGATAAGAAATGAACCCCCGTTTAATCAGCAATATATTAATACAACTTTTATTTTAGAGCACATTGCTAAAAAAGTTAAAATTATTAATCACCCAAAAGCTATACGAGAAGTTCCTGAAAAACTTTTTTCTATACAATTAATTAAATATATGCCCTCAACAATAATAAGTGAAAATATAGAAGAAATTAAAAATTTTTTTAAAAAACACAAAAAAGTAATCGTAAAACCTATTAATGGCTACAGTGGTAATGAGGTAATCTTATTAAAAACTTTCAATACTAAAATAATCAATAAATATTTAAAAAAACACAATCATGTTATATTTCAAAAATTTTTACCTAAAATTTCTGAAGGAGATAGAAGAGTATTTATCATTAATGGAAAAATTAAAGGATCGATTTCAAGAGTACCAAAAAAAAATAGTATCTTATCAAATATGAGCAAAGGAGCTATTGCTAAAATTAATAAACTTACGACCAAAGAGATAAAAATTAGTAAAAAAGTATTAATTTTATTGAAAAAAAATAATATATATTTTGCTGGAGTTGACTTTGTCCAAGGTCAATTAATTGGAGATATTAATGTTACAAGTCCTACAGGGCTTTCAACACACTATAATTTAACCGGAACTAATTTAGCTAAGTATTTCTGGGATAATATTTAATAACTACTCTAAGTTTAAGGAAATTCTTCAACTTTAAAAGTAATTTAAAATAAAAAAATATATCTTTATAGATAATAATTGATCAAAAGAGAAATTTACAATTTAATCTAAAATTTCTGCTGTCTTGAGGATAAAGCTATATTCTTCTGCTAATTCAGTTATTGAATTATCCCGACCACTCATACCGCCGTGACCTGCAGCTTCCATTTTACACTTTAACAGTTGCATATTATTGTCATCTTTAACATCTCTAAGCCTAGCTATATATTTTATTGGTTCAGAATAAAGTACACGATTGTCAAATAGTGAAGTTGTGATTAACATTTTTGGATATGATACCTTTCTTAAATTATTGTAAGGAGCGTAAGACAAAATATATTTAAAATATTCTTCATCTTTTATTGGGTTTCCCCACAGTTCCCATTCCGCAGGTGTTAAAGGTAGTTTTTCATTTAACATTGTCGTCATCGTGTCCACGAAAGGAACTAGTAAAAGCATTGAAAAAAATAAATCAGGGGCCATATTTGCAACAGCGCCACCAGTCAAACCTCCGGCTGAACCTCCATAAAAACATACTCCACCTTTGTAAGTATAGCGTTGTTCAATTAAATGATTAGCACAAGCAATATAATCTAAAAAAGTATTTTTTTTTGATTTCTTTTTACCTTCTTCATGCCAAACATCTCCTAGATCTCCGCCACCTCTAATATGCGCAATTGCAAATATTATTCCTCTATCTACTAAGCAGAATCGTGAAGCACTAAAAGATGGAGACACACTATGTTTATAGGCTCCATATGCATAAAGTAGAATTTTAGATTTTCCGTCTTGTTTTGTATTTTTTAATCTAACTAGACTTATCGGAATCATTCTCCCATCATGTGATCTTGCTTTTATTCTCTCAACAACATATTTTTCTGGATTGTGTCCTGATGGTATCTCAACCTCTTTAACAAGTTTTTTTTCTTTTGTTAAAATATCATACTCATATACCTTTCCGGGAGTTGCCATACTTTCCCAACTAACCCATATTTTTGAAGTATTCGTATCTTTTTGAATTAACGAAGCACCGGGCGAACCTATGGCCTCATCAGAAATTTTAATTTCCTCCTCTTTATTAGTTTTAATATTCATTACAAATAATTTTGGAATAGCGTCTGATTTTTCACCTCTAATAATAAAATTATCTAAAAAATCTAAATCTCCTATAACTGTTTCTTTTTTTGCAGGTATGAATTCTTCTAATTTTTCAATATTATTATTTGCACAACGTAAAATTTTATAATCTCGTGCATCTTTATTTGTATGTATATAAAAATACCCCTTCCATGAATCTATCGAATACCTAACATCTTTATCTCTTTTTTGAAATAATTTTGGATTAATTTCAATTGTATTGCTGGAAAAGAAATATTCTTCAGTTGTTATGTGATCTGAGGTTTGAATAATAAAAAATTTCTCATCTGAAGTTAACCCTATACCACAGGTAAAAGTACTATCTTTTTCCTCAAAAATTAATTGATCTTCTTCTACTGAGGTTCCTAAAACATGTTTAAAAATTTTTCTTGGCCTATGAAATTTGTCCAGCTTGGAATAAAAAAAACTTTTGTTGTCTAGACTCCAAGTAGCACTTCCACTTGTATTTTCTATTTGGTCTATTTCATTTATATTTTTTTCAAGATTTCGAACATATATAGTATAATATTCAGAACCCTTAAGATCCAAAGAGTATGCTAAAAATTTATCAGAGGGAGAAACAGACAGTGTGCCAAGACCAAAGTATTCTGAGCCGTGTTTCTTTTTTTCAAGGTCGCCATCAAAATATATTTCTTCAGGTTTAGATCCATCAATAATCTGTCTAATTCTTTTTCCATAATTTCCTTGAGCTTCAGTTTTTGACCAATAAAAATATTTTTTGTCTTTAAATTTAAGTGACGTATCATCTAATTTAATTTTAGATTTCACTTCATCAAAAATTTTTTTTTGTAAGTTTTTTACATCTGAAAAATAATTTACAGTAACTTTATTATTTTCTTCTATATATTTTCTTACATCCGGAAGTAATTTTGAAGAATCTTTTAAAACCTCTAAAATATTAGGCTGATCTACCCAGGAGTAATGGTCTTTTAATTCGATATTATGGTATTTTTTTACACACTTTAATTGTTTTAATTTTGGTATATTCATATGCTGTAATTATATGAATTTGTTTTTATTAGGAATTATCATTTTTGTCATTGTTTATTTGTTTCTAAACTGGTTTGCCAGAACTAGTTCAAAAAAAATTGCGTTAACTATCAAAAAAATAGCCGTCTATTTATCCCTTGCATTAGCTGCTATCTTAACAATTGGCGGAAAATATCTTTTTTCACTACCTTTTTTATTTGTAATATTAAGCGGGTTAAAGATAAAAGGACTTACGGCACTCCAAGTACTCCAATTATGGAGACTGATAAAGTTTTTAAAAAATTCACGAAAATTTTCTCAAGGGCAGTTTGATACATCACAAAGTTCTACAAGCATTACTAATATTGAAGCATATAAATTACTAGGTTTAATTAAAGGGTGTTCCAAAGACGAAGTATTACAAGCAGCAATGAAATTGCAAAAAAAAATTCACCCCGATATGAATAGAGAAATGAAAACAGAAAGATTGAGTCAACTAGTAAACGAAGCAAGAGATAAAATTATAAAAACTGATTTTTCTTAACTTAAAAGCTCTAATGATCTCCTGTAAACTTTTTCAAAAGAAATTCTGTCTTTTCCAAGAGTATCATGAGTAGTTGTTTCCTCTGTTTCGCCCTCTGGAACTACTATTGAAATATTCTTAGAATATTTTCCGTAAGCCATAACCGGACTATCCATAAATAAAGCTAGGCATTTTAATCCTAAAGCAGAAGATATGTGCAACCAACCTGTATCATTTCCAATATAAATATCACAATTTTTAATTATAGGCATTGTTTCCTTTATCTTTAAGTTGTCAAAAGACAAACAATGTTCTCCTATTTTAGAATTAAGAAATTTAGATATTAGTTTCTGATCATTATTTCCTCCAGCTAAATAAAATTTGCACGAAATTTTATTATTCAATTTTTCACATAAATTAATATAATTATTTACATCCCATCGTTTCGTTGGTCCGCTAGCTGAAAGTCCAATACAGATGTGTTTAAAGCTACTTGAGAAGTTTTTCTTTTTTTTTTCAATCTTTTCACTAGCTAAACTTAAGATTGGTTGAGTTGGTATAATCTGATTTAATTCTTGTTCAGCAAATATTTTAGCAGAAATTACTACATTATCTTTTTTTCTAAAGAGAGGATATTGAGAAATACTTTTTATGCCAGCTAATTTTGAAACTAAAAAATATCTTAATGAACTGTTGAATATGAAAACTTTATCAAATTTTTCTGTTTTGATTTCGTTAATTAATTTAAAAAAACCTCTAATTCCATCATGTAATCCTTTTTTGCTACGACTGTTTCTTTCCAGTAAAATTATTTTATTTATACTTTCGTCATCAGATAGCAGATCGCTTGCTCTTGAGTTGTTCTTTACCAAAAGGGAAACTGGAACACCATATTTCTTAGAAATAGCGTGAATATAGGGTAAATAAATAATCATATCCCCCATTCCTATCTTTGGTTGTATTACAAGAACTTTCATTTTTAATTTTAATATTATAACTTAGACAAAGAAAATTAGGTAAAATTATGATTAAAAGAGGAGTGTATGCAGCTGCATTAAGTATTTTAAACGATGACTATTCTCTAAATATTAATGCAACTATAAATCATGCTGAATTTGCTATTAAAAAAGGCCTTCACGGTGTTTTCTTTTTTGGCTCAACGGGTCAAAGCCAACTAATCTCTAACTCTGAAAAGAAAGAATTTATTTCAAAAATAGCTGGTCATAAATTTAGAAAATTTTTCTATCTAGGGACAAGTAATAACTCTTTAAAGGATAATATAGATTTAATAAAATATTCAATGGAATATAATTTTCAAAATTTTTTAGTAATGCCACCAGCTTATTACAAAGGGAATACAGATGAGGGTGTTTATAATTTCTATGCATCTATAATTTTAAAAATCCCCAAAATTAAAATCATATTATATAATTTTGAAAAGTTGAGTGGCTATAAGTTTAGCGCTGAAGCGGTGAAAGCACTCGTTACTAGTTTTCCAAACAATATTATTGGCTGTAAAGACTCGGGTTATAATTTATTCGAAACTTTAAAAATTCCAAATTTCATGATTTTTCCAGGGTCAGAAGCAAAGCTTTTAAAAGGATTAGAACTTGGATGTTCAGGCTGTATTTCAGCTGTAACAAACGTAACTCATTCACTGGCTAGAAAAGTATTTGATGATTTCGAAAATAAAAAAACTCAAACAAAAAATAATCAATTAATTAATGTAAGGGAAACTTTTGATCAATATAATCTTATATCTGCTTTACATAGTTTTTTGTCGACTAAAGATAGTAGGTATAAAAAAATATTACCACCATTGATTTTACTGTCTCAAGAAAAACAAAACGAATTAATTCAAAAACTAAATAATCTTAAATTTATAGTTGATAGAAATTTGGCAGCCTAACCATGTTATTAGCAAGAATATTTTCAAAAATTTATAAAGAAGGTGGAATAATACTTATCGATCCTAAAGGTCAAAAATATATTTGTGGAAATCCTGATAAAGAAAAACCCATTATACTTCAACTTTTAAAAGAAAACTTAAAATGGAAACTTGTTGTAGACCCAGAACTAGAATTTCCAGAAGCTTATATAAGAAACGAAATTATAATTAAAAATGCATCATTAAAAGATTTTTTAATGAATTTAATGAAAAATCTTGGAAGAAAGGAATTTTCATCAGCAAGCCTTGTATCAAAAAAACTTTATGGAGCATGGCGATATATAACTAATTTTAACTTGCCCAGTAAGTCTAAAACTAATGCTCAGCATCATTATGATGTCGGTGGAGAAAAAGGAGAAAAACTATACGATCTATTTCTTGATAAAAATTACCGTCAGTACTCCTGTGCTTATTGGAAAGAAGGTACTGATACGCTAGAAGACGCTCAACAAAATAAGATAGATCATATTATAAAAAAATTAGATCTTAGACCGGGTCAGAAAATCTTAGATGTAGGTTGCGGGTGGGGAGGATTAGCTTTTGAAATTGCGAAAAGATATAGTTGTGAAGTTTTAGGAATCTCTTTGAGCAGCAATCAAATTAAATATGCTCAAAATAAAGCTAAAGAATTAAATCTAGACAACCAAGTTAAATTTGAAATAATGGATTATAGAGATATAAGTGGTGAGTATGATCGCATTGTGAGTTGTGGCGCTTTTGAACATTTTGGTAGAAAGTTTTATAAAATTTTCTTCAACAAAATGAATCAGGTAATGAAAGATGACGGAAAATTTTTACTCCATACTATAGGCGTGGTTGACAAGTCATCCTCCCCAAACAAATTTATAAATAAATATATTTTTCCAGGTGGATTTTGTCCCAGTTTAAGTCAAATAATTACACCATTAGAAAAAACTGGATTAATTGTGTCTGATACAGAGACATTAATTAGGCATTACGACAAAACATTAGAGAGCTGGTTGCAAAGATTTCTTGATAAAAAAAATGAAGTTAAAGATTTATTTGATGAAAGATTTGTAAAAATGTGGGAATTTTATATGGCAAGTTGTGCTGCAGCATTTAGGTACAGAGATTTAGTAGTTTTTCAATTGCAAATTGTGAAAAATTTACAATCGGCGCATAGAACAAGAGACTATATATATTTATAAAAACTGATAGTTAGTAAGACATAGGTATGAAAAAAAAAAGAAATAATAAAAAAAAGAAAAAACCTAAAAGCAAGAGTAAGATTATAAAAAAATTTAGAAAAAAAGTTAAAAATAAAATTAGGGTCATTAAAAAATTTAGAAAAAAAAACATAAGTAAGATTTATAAAAAAAATAAGAAAAAAAAACAAAAGAAGATTAGAAATAGAAAATTAAAAAAATCAAAAAAAACTAAAAAATCAGTTAAGATTAACAAGCAGTCTAAATTAGTTATACTTAAAATTATTAGAATTACAGACAAATTAAAACCAAAGTTAAATTTTAATCTTGACCAATATCTACAAAGGTTTTTTCAGAAAATTTCAGACAGTATCAACAAAAAAGTTGATGAGATTGCCTTGGTTCTTGAGGAAGAAAGGCTAAGAAAAAAACAAGATAGAATTAAAAAAATGTTTAAAGAAAAATCTGAAAATGAAAAAAAAATAAAATTAGAAAAGCAACTAGCTCTTGTTGAGAAAAAAAAAGAATACAGAGACGAATTAAGATTAGAAAAAGAGAGAAAAAAAGATCTTCAAAAATTTATTAGACTAGAACAGGCACATGTTAGAAAGGAGCAAGCTGATAAACAAAGAAAATTTCTAGAACAAATTAAATTAGAAAAGAAAATTGAACAATTTAGAAAAAGAGAAGCCTTAGAGATTAAAAATTTAGAAAAATTTGTATTAAGCCAAGAAAGAGAGTCCTATGTAGGCGTACAAGATAGAATAGACGCTATTAAACAAAAATACCAAAACCTAAGAGATAAAAAAATTAGACAGAGAATAGAAGAACTTGGCATTGAAGTAACAGATAGTGATACTAGATCGGAGCTTTTAGAAAAAGAAAGAAAGTACAATCTTGAAAGACAAAAAATAGAATTTGCCCTTGAAAGTTATTACAGATCAATGGCTTCGTGTATTTTTCAACTAAATAAAAGATGGATTCCAAAAAAAATGTCTTTACTACGGGTTTTAGATTATCGCTACGAACGTTCTGAAATTTTTATTAAATTTGATGAAGATGAAGATGAAAAGTGGTTGATGCTTGTTTATATAAAAAATAATGATCCAGAAGCTGGTATTATTGTAGAAGACAAAACTGATCCAGAAAGAAATATTTCAATAGAGTACAAGACTAATGAAATTTTTAAGTTTTCTGACGCTTTAGTCGACAGTTTAACAAATTTACTCGATCGAGAAAGAAAAAAGAAAATAAAGTAGTTTTAGATTAAGTTTTTTAGAATTTCACTTGTGCACTCTGAAGTATTGCTGTCTCCATCTAAATCATTAGTTCTGCTTTTCTTTTTTGATAAAGTTTTTGCAATAGAATCAACAATTCTTTCTGCCGCCTCTTTTTCCCCTAAATGTTCTAGCATCATAGCACCGGACCAAATTTGTCCAATTGGATTAGCTACGCCCTTACCAGCTATATCTGGGGCCGATCCATGAACAGGTTCAAACAATGACGGAAATTTCTTTTCTGGATTCATGTTTGCGCTAGGAGCTATTCCTATTGTGCCAGTACATGCTGGTCCTAAATCAGATAAAATATCTCCAAAGAGATTAGAGGCAACAACAACATCAAACCATTCAGGAGTTAAAACAAATCTTGCAGCTAAAATATCAATATGAAATTGATCAGTTTTAATTTCAGGAAATTTTTTTTTATTTTTCTCAAATATCTCATCCCAAAATGGCATTGTGATAGAGATTCCATTCGATTTTGTTGCATTAGTTAATTTTTTTCTTTTTCTTTTTTTAGCTAATTCAAATGCAAATTTTTGAACTCTATCAACACCATATTTTGACATAATAGTTTCTTGTACCGCTATTTCTCTTTCTGTATTTTCGTACATTCTGCCACCAACAGAAGAGTATTCTCCCTCAGTATTTTCTCTAACAATCAGCATGTCAATATCGCCAGGTTTTTTATTATTTAAAGGACAAGGAACTCCATCAAAAAGTTTTACCGGCCTTAAATTCACATACTGATCAAATTCTCTTCTAAACTTTAGTAAAGACCCCCATAGACTTATATGATCCGGTACTTCATCCGGCATGCCAACTGCTCCAAAATAAATAGCGTCATGACCACCTATCTGATCTTTCCAATCATCTGGGAGCATTTTGCCGTGTTTTTTGTAATAATCACATGAGGAAAAATGAAATTCATCAAAATTAATTTTAAATTGGTGTTGTTTAGAAACTTCTTTTAAAACTTTAATTCCTTCGGGAACAACTTCTTTACCTATTCCATCACCTGCTATACTGGCAATTTTATATTCTTTCATTGTTTTACTATATCAACTTTATTTTTTCTTCCTAGCTTGATCATTAATCTTTTTTCCATAATCTTTTATTTTATCCCACTCATCTAATTTCTCTCTCTCTTCTGCTTTGTATGACATTAATAAGGGGAAGACTATTAGAGCTATAACTATAATTAAACAACCGATAACAAGGGATAGATTCATACCCCTTATTATCATAATTTATATTTTTTTGAAGTTTAAACTAACCGTTTAAACAATTAGATTTACTTATTCTTTTATCGAAGTTTTTTAAGGCTTCTTTGCTAACAAACCATACGTAGGATGCCTCTTGTATTTGTTTAGGGCTAGCTACTGTGCAACGTTTGCCAAATTTTACTTTTGCAAAGTTGCCTCCAGTACAATTTGTTAATAGAAGAGATAAGAACATTATTAATATTATTTTCATAATATAGTAATAAATATTAACCCTGTAGTTATCTTGGCATAATCTTGTTTAAATTGTGAAATTTACTCTTTATATTCTGAATATGAATAAAATACATAAATTTAATGTTAAAGTTTATTATGAAGATACTGATTCAGGTGGAATAGTTTATTACGCTAACTATTTAAAATTTATTGAAAGAGCTAGGACTGAAATGATTTATGATAGATTGGGCTTTTCTCACACTGAATTAAAAGAAAAATTTAATTGTATTTTTGTTGTGAGATCATGCAACATAAAATATCTAAAATCTGGAATATTTGAAGATAATCTGCGTGTCGAAACAAATATTTTAAAAAAAACATCTGTAAGATTAAATTTACTACAAGAGGTAAAAAAAAACACTGAATTACTAGTTTCGTCCGAAGTAGAACTGGCAATAATTGACCTTAGTGGTAAAGTTCAAAAATTACCTAGCATGCTTCTATCAAAAATCTAAAAATGATTGTTTTTATTACATAAATTGTTAAATTGTTCTGTGAAACTTAATAAAAAAAACAATAAAGTCGCAATAGTCATCGGTTCTAACTCCGACTACTCCATAATGAGAGAGTGCGAGGAAATATTAAAGAAATTAAAAATAAAATTTGAGACGAAAATAGTATCAGCCCACAGAACTCCACGTAGAATGTACAATTTTGCTAGCTCAGCATCTAAAAACTTTAGTGTTGTAATTGCTGGGGCAGGAGGAGCAGCGCATTTGCCGGGAATGATTGCATCACTCACAATTTTACCAGTAATAGGAGTTCCTATAGAAAGTAAAACATTAAAGGGTTTAGATAGTCTTCTCTCTATAGCCCAAATGCCAAAAGGAGTTCCAACCGCAACAGTTGCTATTAACGGAGCATTAAATGCTGGTTTGTTGGCTGCATCCATAATTGCATTACATGACAGCAAGTCAAAATATAATTTAGAAAAATGGAAAAGACTTCAAACAAATTCGATTAAAAAAAAACCTAAATAGTTGATGTCAGACTTCACTTTGGGAATTATTGGTTCTGGTCAATTAGGCTCTTTACTATGTCAAGCAGCTAAAAAACTTGATATCAAGACAGTTGTTATTTCTGATGATGAGCAAGGACCTGCCCAAAATTATTCAGATAAATTCATATTTACAAGATACGATAATAAAGAAAAAATTAAAGAATTCATTAGTAAAGTAGATCTTGTTACTTACGAATTTGAAAATATCCCTTTAGATATTTTAAAAGATATTGATAAGGAAAAAAAAGTTTTACCTAAACCTGATATCAATCAAAAAATTCAAAATAGAAAATCAGAAAAAAAGTTTATAAATAATCTAGGTATTAACACAACAGAGTGGGCATTCATAAAAACAGCAAATGATATTAAAAAAAATATTACACTTTTACCAGGTATTTTAAAAACGAACACCCTGGGTTATGATGGACGAGGGCAGTTTGTTATAAATTCCTTAAATGATGTTAGACAAGATTGGTGCTTCACAGCTGATTATATTTTAGAAAAAAAAGTAAATTTGAAGAAAGAAATTTCAGTAATTTTAACAAGGTTTCAAAATGGCACTAAATCAATTTACGAGCCCATTGAAAATATTCACGAAAATCAAATTTTAAAACAATCAAAAATACCAGCTGATATTGATGATAAAATATATAACGAATGTTTGGAGAATTCTCGAAAAATAGCTGAGCATTTAAATTATGTTGGAACGATGTGCGTTGAGTTCTTTATAGATCAAAACGATAATCTTTTAGTAAATGAAATTGCTCCAAGAGTTCATAATTCCGGACATTTAACAATTAATTCTCATAATGTAAGCCAGTTTGAGGGTCACATTAGAGCAGTTTGCAACTTAGATATTATAGATTTAGATAGAATTTCTAATGCAGAGATGATCAATATTTTAGGCAAAGAAATTGAAGAATTTAGAAAAAAATCTTTCAGAGATAATGAGTTCTTCTTTGACTATGGAAAAAAAGTCATTAAAGAGAAAAGAAAAATGGGTCACTTAACGACTTTAAAAAAATAGCTATTTTATAGTTATTCGGTACATTACCCTTTTACAGTTTTTAATTTCACTAGCCATATGCAAAACACTTAAATTATCCCACAGGCAAATATCTCCTTTAGACCACTCATAAGAAAAGATAAATTTTTCTTTATTTACATGCTCAATTAAATAATCTTTTAAATAATCAGAATCTTTTTCATCAACATTTTTGATTTTGATTAAATGACCTGGTGATACATATAAAGTTTTCTTACCATTTACAGTTTTTACAATTGGGTGCTCAGCTTCCATGCTTTCAGAAGATTTAATTCCCATTTCTTTTTCTCTTTCAAGCCTTGTTACAGCAATGGGCCCAGCAGAAGAAAAAATTCCTGTAGCATCTTTAATTTTATCTTTTATTTTCTCTGGTAATTTTTCATAGGCATTAAAACCTGATGAAAAAATAGTATTACCTTGGCCAACTGGTATCTCTATTCCCATAAGCATTGTATAACGAGGTCTATCATCAGCTAAATAACTAGTGTCCTGATGCAGCCAACTAGAACCAAAACTCAAGTTTCTATCATCTGGTTTTCTTTCAATTACATTTATAAAGGGGTATTTTTCATCTAATCCTTTTAATCTAGGATAAATCACTGGTTGTCCAATAGATTTTGCAAAATTTTGATATGATTCAGGATCTAAATTTTGTTCTTTTATAAAAATAACCCCAAATTGATTTAAAGTGTCTTTAATATTATTCACCTGATTTTCATTTAAGTTTTTCAAGTTAATATCATTTACATATGCACCAACATTATTTTTACCTGGATTTATTGAAATATTTTTCATTTAATTTAATTTGTTAATTAGACTTGGATCATTGTTTATCGGTTTATTAACTTCTTTTGTAACTTCATGAAATTTTAGATCAGGAGGATTGATAGAATTTAAAACATCCATCGCTTCTTTTTTTATATTTAAATAATTTTCGATTTGGCTGTGATTAATAATTAAAGGTTCTCTATGATGCACTTCACTTATTTTTTTTGTTGCTTCTCTCGTAATAATACAAAATTGATTATTTTGGTATATTGCAGCAAAATACATTAGCTCCTTATCTTCTCTTGTAAAATAGAAGGGTGTCTTTTTTTTTTCTTCTCTTTTCCACTCATAGTATCCATCAGCAACAACTAAACATCTAGAAGTTTGAATTAAATTTTTAAAAGTTATTTTTTCCATTAAAGTTTCCTTTCTAGCATTTATTAGAGGTGAAAACTTTTCTAATTTTTTAGACCAATTAGGAACAAGGCCCCACTCAGAAACTTCTAATGCCCTTCCGTTGGTATAAGATTTAATTATTGGAAGTTTTTGAGCTGGATGAGCATTGTAGTTGTCACTATCATTAGTTTTTATATTTTTTTTTACAAGACTAATTGTCTTGGAAACTGGTTTTGTTATCACGTACCTTCCACACATCTACTTGCTTTTTCTTTCTTTCTTTAGTTTTCTTTTTTGTTTAAGGCTCAACTTTGATTTTTTCATTACACTTGAATCTTTAAAACTTTTACCACTATATCTTTTACTCATATTTCTCCTTTTTTTATAATTTTTAGTATACCTTTAGTATTTCTTTTTTGTCTTCTACGTTTCATTTTAAGCTGAAAGCTCTTTCTTTTCTTTCTTTTTTTCATACCCAATCATAGCAAAGTCTTGCTAAGGTGCAACTTAGGGTATAAAGAGCCTTTATTACTTAAGATTTAATTAAATTTAGATAAGTAAATTATGGAAAACTTTTTAGCATTAAAATTAGAGCAAACACTAATGGATTCAATTGCTGTAATTAACTTTAAAACACCTACACCGATCCAGGCTCAGGCAATTCCTGTTGCATTGGAAGGTAGAGATATTTTGGGAACAGCTCAAACAGGAACAGGCAAAACGGCTGCTTTTGGGATACCGTTGGTAAATTTTTTACTTAAAACAAAAAAAGATACCGCTTTAGTTATGACACCCACAAGAGAACTTGCGACGCAAGTTATGCAAACCATGAATAGTTTAGTTGGAAAAGGAAATATAAGAACAGCTTTGCTAATTGGCGGAGACTCAATGCAAAAACAATTAAGACAAATGAAAAGAAACCCAAGACTAATAGTTGGAACACCTGGAAGAATTAATGATCACTTAGAAAGAAGAACTTTAGATCTAAGAGCCACCACCTTTCTTGTATTAGATGAAAGTGATCGTATGTTGGATATGGGTTTTACTCCTCAAATTAATCAAGTATTAAGGACTGTTCCAAGAAAACATCAAACTTTATTATTCTCAGCCACACTTCCAAATAATATAATTAGATTGGCTGAAAAATATTTAAAAGATCCTGCAAGAATTTCAGTTGGCTCAACTTCAGCTCCAATCGAAAAAATTAAACAAGAAGTCATACGTGTTAAAGATGGTGAAAAATATAATCAGCTAATAAAAGAAATTTATAATCGCCAAGGCTCAATTCTTATTTTTGTTAAGACAAGAAGAAATGCCGAAAAAATGGTAAAAAGACTAAAGTATGACGATCACGATGCAGATGCAATTCATGGAAATCTAAGACAGAATAAAAGAGACCGAGTAATCAAAGCTTTTAGAAATAATCATTTTAGAATTTTAGTTGGAACAGATGTTGCGAGTAGAGGATTAGATATTCCGGCCATTAAACATGTAATTAATTTTGATTTACCACAAGTTCCTGAAGATTTTATTCATAGAATTGGAAGAACAGCTAGGGCTGGAGCAGAAGGTTCAGCATTAAGCTTTGTTAGTGGAGAAGATAGATCTAAGTGGAATGCTATTCAACGTTTAATAGATCCAAATTTTAGAGCAGAACCTGGAAGCGAAGCAAGAGGTAAAAAAAGAGGTAGAGGAAACAGATCTTTTGACAGAAGAGGAAGTAGAGGAAAAAATAGATTTAATAAAGGATCAGACTCATTTGATAAGAAAAGAGATGACAGAGACGATAGATCAGGTTCAAGATTTAAGAAAAGAGATGACAGAGACGATAGATCAGGTTCAAG
>MDSY01148961.1_pt1 | contig 16930 bp, 22 predicted proteins | sample 811131 | NCBI WGS metagenome assembly MDSY01 (sample SAMN05326643, study PRJNA326480) | marine metagenome | isolation source: seawater | place: Atlantic Ocean: South West | collected 2010
AGATCAGGTTGCCTACGTTCGTTTTGCTTCAGTTTATAAAAATTTTAAAGAAGCAAAAGATTTTGAACAATTTGTTGGTAACTTAAATGTCTACAAAGCAGAATAAAGATTCTTTATTTTTAAAATTAGCATTTCAACAAGCCGAGATTAACCTTGGCTCAACATCGCTTAATCCTTCTGTAGGATGTGTTATTGTTAAAAATAATTCTGTTATATCATCTGGAAGAACTTCATTTAACGGAAGGCCACACGCAGAAGCTAATGCATTAAAAAATAATGTAAATATTTTTGGTTCAAGTATTTACATTACTTTAGAACCATGTTCTCATTATGGAAAAACACCTCCCTGCGTAAAGAACATTATTGACAAAAAAATATCCAAAGTAATATTTTCAATTGATGATATTGATGAAAGATCTAGAAATTCAGCTTATCAAAAATTAAAAAGATCACATATAAATGTAAAAAGATTTACACTCAAAAAATACGCAGAAAAATTTTATCAAAGTTATTTTCTGCAATCAACCAAACAAATTCCTTTCATTGATGCTAAACTTGCTGTTTCAAAAGACTATTTATCACTTAATAAAAATCAAAAGTGGATCACCAACAATAGATCAAGGAAATTAGGAAATTTTTTAAGATCAAAATATGATTGCATATTATCAACATCGAAAACAATCAATTATGATAATCCACTACTAAACTGCAGAATAGAAGGTTTAGAAAAAAAATCACCAGCAGTTATTATTATAGATCGATTATTTAAAATTAAAAAAAATTTAAAAATATTTGAAAACAAATCTAGAGAAGTATTTATTTTTACCCAATCACACAACAATCTTAAAGAAAAATATTTTAAAAAAATTGGTATAAATATAATTAAATTAAAAAAATCTAATAATTTAAAAGATGATATATGTGAGGTTTATTTTTTTATAAAACAACTTGGTTTTAATAGAGTCTTAATAGAAAGTGGAGTTAAATATATTAGTGAGATTTTAAAGCAGAATTTAATTAGAAATTTCTATTTATTCAAATCATCATTTAATCTTAACAGTAGTGGAAAAAACAATACAGATCCATTTTTTATAAAAAAACTTAATGCAGGAGCAAAAAATAAAGTTAATGTCAATCTCAAAGGTGATACTTTATATAAAATACAATTATAATGTTTAACGGAATAATACATAAAACTGGCAAGATCTTAAAGGTTGTTAAAGAAAAAAATTATTCAGAAATAATTCTTAAAACTGATTTGAAGTTTAAAAAGTCTGATATTGGTAGTTCTTTATCCTGTAATGGCACATGCCTAACTATAACTAGGATTAAAAAAAACAATATTTCATTTTACCTTTCTAAAGAAACATTAAAGAGGACAAATTTTGGTTCAATAAAAATTGGTGATCTTATTAATATTGAAGAATCATTAGCTTACGGAAATAAAATATCAGGACATTACGTACAAGGACATGTTGATACAACTGGTTTAGTTTCTAATATTAGTATTTTAGACAAAACCTGGATTATTACCTTTAAAATTTCTGAAATTTATAAAAAATTTCTTATTGAAAAAGGTTCAATTTCTATAAATGGAGTTTCTTTAACAATTTCTAAAGTAAAAAAAAATACTTTTAAAGTATGTATAATTCCTCATACCCTAAAACTTACAAATTTAATAAAATTAAATAAAAAAAACTTAGTAAATATAGAGTTCGATATTTTTGGAAAATATTTGCTTAATATAAAAAAATAGATATGAATAAAATTTCTCTATCTCCAATAAAATCTATAATACAAGAAGCAAAAGCTGGAAAAATTTTTATTTTAGTTGACAACAAAAATAGAGAAAATGAAGGTGATCTTGTTATTCCAGCTTCTAAAGCAAATTCTAAGAGCATTAATTTCATGGCTAAGCACGGCAGAGGTTTAATTTGTTTGGCTTTAAATAAAAAACAGGTTGAAAGATTAGCTCTACCGTTAATGTCGGCTGTAAACAAAGCTAGAATGCAAACCGCATTCACCGTCTCTATCGAAGCTAGAAAAGGAATAACAACAGGTATTTCTGCTTTTGATAGAGCAAAAACCATTAAAACTGCAATAAACAAATACGTAAAAAAAAAAGATATTGTATCCCCAGGGCATGTTTTTCCTTTAGTAGCACGTAGTGGTGGTGTACTTGAAAGGGCAGGTCATACAGAAGCTTCTGTTGATATATCTCAATTAGCTAAGATGAATCCTAGCTCAGTAATTTGTGAAGTCATGAACGAAGACGGCAGAATGGCAAGACTTGATGACCTTTTAAAATTTGCAAAAAAACATAGATTAAAGATAGCAAGCATTGAAGATTTAATATCTTACAGGTTAAAAAATGAAAAATTAATTTTAAAAATTAAGAATAAAAAAATTAAAATTAAAAAATTTGGTTTTTTTGATTTAAATATTTTTAAAAGTAAATTAGATAATTTAAATCACTTAGCAATAACCAAAGGAAATTTTAATTTTAATAGATCTACTAGAGTGAGAGTAATTTCTATAAAAAAATTTAAAAAATTAGAAAATTTAAAAAACAGTATCTTTATAAGATCTATAAAATATCTTTCTCAATACAATAATTTTGCTTTAATCATCATAAAGAACGAAACATCCAATACAAATAAAGATGAGTCCATAAAAAGTACTAATATTTTAAGATACTATGGTATCGGGGCACAAATAATTAAAGACCTTAAAATAAGAAATATGGTATTAGTATCTAGATCTAGAAAAAAAATTATTGGTTTAGATGGTTATGGAATTAAGATTACAAAACAAGAGATAATTAAATGAAGAGAGAAATAAAAATATGTATTATAAGATCATTATATAATGATACCTCAAAATTACTACAAAGCGCTGTTACAGAATTAAAAAAAAGAAAAATTATTTTTAAGATAATAGAGGTTCCAGGGGCATTCGAAATACCAGTTGTTTTGGCACGAAATATTAAAAAATATGATGGCTTTATCGCTTTAGGATCAATAATAAAAGGCGGAACCCCAAACTTCGAGTTTATTTCTTCTGCTATTACTAATGGGCTAATTCAGGTTTCAGTATTATATAAAAAACCTATTGGAAATGCTGTTATTACTTGTTTAAATGAAAAGCAAGCTCGTGCAAGATCCTCAAAAGGGTTTGAGGCAGCTATAGCAGTTTGCGATGTATTAAATGCCAAATAACAAAACAAATGTAACACCAAGAGTTAGGGTTGTTCAAAAGCTCTATGGTAATACTCTAAATTCTGACGCTGATATAGAATACCCAAAAAGTCAGTATAAAAAATTTATTAAGGATGTTGTTCAAGGTACGATTGAACGAAACGACCTAATAATTGAGACCATTAAAAGACATATACCAGATGACCTAGATCTTAAAAGAACTGATAAATTATTAAAAATCATTGTATTTGCTGCTGTTTTTGAACTTATGTACAAACACAATAATCCTACAAAGGTTATAATTAATGAGTACGTGAAAACATCGGAGTTTTTCCTAGAAAAAGCGCAAATTAAATTTGTAAATGCAATTTTAGATAAAATCTCTAAAAGCATCAGGAAACCTCTTTAATTTATACATTTTTAAATCAACAATTGAGCAAAGTATTTCTTGCCTTTAATTGATTTTTTTGGCATTTATGCAAATCTTATGAATTCAATTAACGAATTACTTTACGTTATAATCTTTACAGGCTTGATAGCAGTTTTTTATAGTTATTTACTTTCTAAACAAATTTTAAAAGCAAGTCCTGGAAATGCTAGAATGCAAGAAATTGCAGAGGCAATTCAAATCGGTGCAAAGGCATATTTAAAAAGACAATACATCACCATTTCAATAGTCGGTTTCGTTGTCCTAGTAATAGTAAGTTACCTTTTTAGTCCATTAGTTGGATTGGGATATTTTATAGGTGCAACACTCTCTGGAATAGCTGGATACGTTGGGATGTTAATATCAGTTGAAGCGAATGTTAGAACCGCTGAAGCCTCAAGAAAAAGTTTACAGTCTGGTTTAACTATGGCATTTAAATCTGGTGCAATAACAGGATTACTTGTTGCAGGATTAGCACTTTTATCAATTTCAATTTATTTTTTAATTTTAATAGACTTAAATATTGATAGCAGAGAAATCATTAACGCTCTAGTAGCCTTAGGGTTTGGAGCTTCTTTAATTTCTATTTTTGCTAGACTAGGTGGCGGTATATTTACAAAGGGAGCAGATGTAGGTGCAGACTTGGTAGGTAAAGTTGAAGCTGGCATTCCAGAAGATGATCCAAGAAATCCAGCAGTAATTGCAGACAATGTTGGTGACAATGTTGGTGATTGTGCAGGTATGGCAGCGGACTTATTTGAGACTTACGCTGTGACAATTGTTGCTACAATGGTTTTAGCCTCAATTTTTTTTTCCAGTAATGCGAATATGATGGTATACCCTCTAGCAATCGGTGGCTCTTGCATCCTTACATCTATAGCTGGAACTTTTTTTGTTAGGATTGGCAAAACTAAGAATATTATGAACGCACTTTACAAAGGATTTATTGTAACTGCCGTTTCATCTCTCGTTATTTTGTATCCAGTCACTGACTCTGTGTTAGGATTAGAAACAGTATTTAATGTAGCAAATAAAAGTTTTACTGGTTTAGATTTGTATATTTGTGGTGTAGCAGGATTAGTAATAACCGGTTTGCTAATTTGGATTACAGAATATTACACAGGAACAAATTACAGACCTGTAAAATCAATTGCTAAATCATCTACAACAGGACATGGAACAAATGTAATTCAAGGTTTAGCTGTTTCGATGGAAGCAACAGCAGTACCTGCCTTGATTATAGTAATTGGAATTTTATATACTAATAGTGTTGCAGGTCTTTTTGGAATAGCTATTGCAGTAACATCTATGCTTGCTTTAACAGGCATGGTAGTAGCTTTAGATGCCTATGGTCCAGTAACAGATAATGCTGGTGGAATAGCAGAAATGGCCAAACTTCCAAAATCTGTGAGAAAAACTACAGACGCATTAGATGCAGTAGGAAACACAACAAAGGCTGTCACTAAGGGTTATGCTATAGGTTCAGCAGGTCTAGGTGCTTTAGTTTTATTTGCTGCCTACACAGAAGATATTAAATTTTTTTCTGGGGTCAGTGGTTCTGCTTTAGAAGGCATAGAAGTAAGTTTCGATTTATCAAATCCATTTGTCGTAGTTGGTCTACTTGTTGGTGGCATGTTGCCTTATCTTTTTGGTTCAATGGGTATGCAAGCTGTGGGTAGAGCTGGAGGAGCAGTAGTTGTTGAAGTAAGAAGACAGTTTAAAAAAATTCCTGGTATCATGAAAGGAACAAGAAAACCTGACTACGGAAGATTAGTTGATCTTTTAACTAAAGCAGCAATAAAAGAAATGATTATTCCTTCTTTACTACCAGTTCTTTCACCTATTGTTTTATATTTTATTATTTTACCAATTGGTGGGATGAGTGCAGCTCTTTCTACTTTAGGAGCTATGTTACTTGGAGTTATTATAACAGGTTTATTTTTGGCAATTTCTATGACAGCAGGTGGTGGAGCATGGGATAATGCAAAAAAATATATTGAAGATGGAAATTTTGGTGGCAAAGGTTCTGATGCACATAAAGCTGCTGTTACAGGTGACACAGTTGGAGACCCATATAAAGATACAGCTGGTCCCGCTGTAAACCCGATGATAAAAATAACTAATATAGTTGCCCTACTTTTATTAGCAGTAATTGCTCACTAAAATTTTCTTTTCCCGTACATTTTTTGCTTAACACTAGATAGAAATTTTTCGACAAAACTCTGTTGTGAGATATTGTTTTCTGTTTCCTTCTTTAAGTACTTAACTTTTTTCATATCTTCTTTACTATAAATTTTTTTTTCTTTTAAAATGCCATATTTATCAAACTTAAGTTCTAGTACATTATTTTTTTTAAGTACATTTTGACCTAATTTTATTAGTTTACCTTTTGTAATTGTTCTTTCAAAATATATCCACGTGTTCTCATCTTGAATTGAAGTAGAGTGAGAATTTCCAATTAGTTTTATCACATCATTTTTATTGGTTTTTCCAACAACTAAAACTTTTTCTCTATTTTCTAAAAAATTTATGCCATGACTTTTGTTATTTGCTTTAATTTGACAGTTATTTAATAAAAGGGAAAAAAATATGATATAGAATATCTTATAATGTTTTCTGCATATAAAACTCATAAGAACCTTCTTTATAATAAATTAGTCGAATTATCACGTAATATTTTTTTTTATGAAAAGATTCGTTTAAAAGACAATTTTGAAACACGTATAAATCTGATTTTTGTGCATTTTTGTCTAATATTAGTTGTTTTTAAAAAAGAAAAAAAACAGAAATTTTCACAAGAAATTTTTGACAATATTTTTTTAAACATAGAATACCACATAAGAGAACTTGGATACGGAGATGTTGCTGTTAATAAAAAAATGAAATCACTTCTACGTATTTTTTACGACATTCTTCTTAAAATAAAGAACCCAAAATCTAAAAAAAAAATAATAAATAAAATAGTTATTTCTAACTATCTTGAACCACAAAGTAAGCTTTCGGAGCAGTTAATTGATGAATTATGCCTATATTTTGAAAAATTTTACTATTATTGTTTTGAATTAAATAACAATAATATGCTAAAAGGAAAAATTAATTTTAAATATTAAAGGTAAAATGGCTGTTCCAAAACGTAAAACAACTCCATCTAAAAAAAATATGCGTAGATCACATCATCGCATCAAATCGACAAATATTATTGAAGATAAAAAAAGTGGGGAATATAGACTTTCTCACCATGTTGATTTGAAAACCGGTTATTATAACGGTAAGAAAATTTTAGACGTTTAGTCTTAAAATAAAATCAAAATCATGAATAAAAAAACAATAATTGCAATTGATGCAATGGGCGGTGAAAATGCACCGGCAAAAAATATTGAGGGTTTAGCAATTTTTTTAAAAAAAAATAAAAATAAAAGTGATTTTTTCTTTAATCTATACGGTGACGAAATTTTAATAAGAAAAGAATTAGATAAATTTAAAATAGATAATAGTTTTTATAAAATCTTTCACTCAACAACCACTGTATCTGATGAAGAAACTCCTCTTACAGCTATTAAAAATTCAAAGGACAGCAGTATGTGGAATGCCATTAACTCACAAACAGAACTAAATTCTGATATAACTTTATCAGCTGGTAACACAGGTGTTCTTTTTGTAATATCGAGAATGTTACTTAAGACAATAGAATCAGTTAGTAAACCAGCTCTAGCCGGTCTATGGCCAAATCAAAAGAATATGAATGTAGTGTTAGATCTTGGTGCAAATGTTGATTGTGATGATAAGAATTTAGTAGATTTTTCTGAAATGGGTGCAGCATTATATAAAGCACTTTTTCCTGATGATACTGCCAGAGTTGCTTTGTTAAATATTGGTTCTGAGGAAATAAAAGGAACAGAAAATTTAAAAAAAGCATATTCTAAATTAAAAGAAATTAGCAAATATGGAGATTTTCAGTTTAATGGCTTTATAGAAGGAAATAAAATAACGAATGGTCACTCAAATGTTATCGTAACAGATGGTTTTACAGGCAATGTTGCATTGAAAACTGCAGAAGGAACAGCTAAATTTATAATAGATTCTTTAAAATTTTCATTAACAGAAACATTGTTAGCAAAATTTTCAATTTTATTTTCTTATTTTGCATTAAAAAAATTTAAATCAAAACTTGATCCGCGAAAATTTAATGGGGCTATTTTTCTTGGTTTAAAAGGACCTGTAGTAAAAAGTCACGGTGCTACTGACGCTACTGGATTCTATTATTCCATTGATCTGTGTTACCGTATTAGCAAAGGCGATTTAATGAATAAAATTTTAAATAATTTAAGTCATGGTAACAATAGCAAATAGTCGAAATAATTTAAAGAAGGACGATATAATTAAAAATATTTTTTTAAACATAGGAATATCTTCAATTTATTCTAAAAAAATCGTTAATGATATTATTGAGATATTAACTTTAAATTTGTGTTTAAATAAAATAGTTAAAGTGAAAAATTTTGGCGTTTTTAAACTACATGCGAAGAATAAAAGAACGGGCAGAAATCCTAAAAACAAAAAACCCTACATCATAGATGAAAGAATTATTACAACATTCAGGGCTTCAGAGAAATTAAAGTTAAAAATTAATAACAATGTTAAAAAAAAAAAATAAATTATTAAGTATTTCTGATGTAGCTTTGCAGCTTAATTTAATAAATAAAAAAAACAAAAAACTTGCAACCCACACGCTCCGTTTTTGGGAAAAAACATTTAAACAATTAAAACCAACTACATTAGCTGGAAGAAGATACTACTCTGTTAAAGATGTCGAAGTTATAAAAATGATTATTTTTCTTTTAAGGGAGCAGTGTTTAACAATAAATGGTGCCAAAAAAATAATGAATGCAAACTTAAAACAGCTTGACGACACAAAATCATCAAGTATAAAGACAGAATATTACAAAGAAAAAATTAAAAAAAAAACAAAAGATATTTTGTACAGAATAAAAAAACTAAATGGCTAAAAAAACACATGTTAAAGTAAGATTAGTGCCTGAAGCAAATCCTAATAGTGCTTTCTTTTATTACGTTAAAAAACCTACTAAAGGTGAAAAAGTTAAAGACAAATTAAAAGTTAGTAAATACAATCCCGTTACAAGAAAACATGAAATTTTTGTAGAAAAAAAACTACCGCCACACAGCAAATAAAAAAATTATTTTTTAAATTTTTTATACTCGTATTTTATAAAAGATTTAATCATCTCTTTCCAGATTGAAACAGTTATTTCTGGATCAATGTTAAGCTTTATAGATTTTTTTTTAATTTTTTTTAATATAAAATTAATTCTTTTTTTATCTACTATTTCTTTTTTACTTTTTTTTAATTTAATTACCTTATTAACTAGGCTTGTTCTTTTTTTTATAATTAACAATAGTTTAGAGTCTAGTTTATCAAGCTTTTTTCTAATTTTTTGAATTTCAGGACTGATCATAGCGACACTTATATTATGTTTTAATTTAATAATAAAATATATATTAATTTTTTAATGTTAAAAAATAAAAATTATAATAATATTTTCCATATTTGGCTTATAAGTCTTATAGTTTTAATTGGTTTAATTATTATAGTTGGTGGTTTAACCAGGTTAACGGACTCTGGCCTCTCTATTACAGAATGGGAATTATTTAAAGGTATTTTCCCACCCACAAATCTTACTGATTGGAATAATTATTTTGAATCTTATAAAAAGATTCCTCAATACATTTTTTTGAATAACAGTATGACCATGAGTGAGTTTAAATATATTTTTTTGTGGGAATATGCCCACAGATTACTTGCAAGATTTATCGGAATTTTTTTTTTAATACCTTTTTTATTTTTTATTTTTATGAATTTCTTAGAAAGAAAATCTATTATTGAACTAATAAAAATTTTTATTTTAATCCTAATTCAAGGTTCAATAGGCTGGTACATGGTTAAAAGTGGCCTGTCTGAAAACGTAACAGTGAGTCATTATAGACTATCTGTACATTTGTTTATAGCTTTTTTAATTTTATCATCAGCAATTTGGATTCTATTAAACTCTCTAGAAAATAGTAGAAAAATATTTTTTGAGTTAAATTTTAATAAGATCATTTTAAAGTTACTACTAGTTTCTATATATATTCAAATTATACTTGGTGCATTTGTATCTGGTTTAGATGCTGGAAAAGTATATCAATCATGGCCTCTGATGAACGGTAGCTATTTTCCTGATGATGTTACTTCAGGTAATTTTTTTAACTTCAGTCAACCTAGTGTTGTTCAGTTTTTTCACAGAAATATTGCATATTGCATATTTTTATTAACTATTCTTTTTGGGTATAATATTTTTAAAGCACAAGAGACAAAGCTATATAAAATTTATATTTTTTTTCTTTCATTTATTACTATCCAAATAGTGCTTGGTATTTTCGTTTTGATGTCAGGTACCAACATATACTTTGCGTCCATGCATCAAATTTCAAGTATTTTTTTAATAGTCTCAATCTTGAAACTTTATCACTGTTCAATTAGTTCCCAATACAGCTAAATATCTATAAAAAACTATCTTATATAACTAAATTCAATTGACTTTGTTAATCTTTGTTAGTACTCATCGCCATAAATTATGACGCCATTTATAAAAAAAAAAGAAATTAAAAATGATTGGTATATTATCAATGCTGAGAATGCTATTGTGGGAAGATTGGCCTCTTATATTTCAAAAGTTCTGAGAGGTAAAAATAAAGCTACGTTTAACCCCCATATGGATAATGGAGATTTTATAATTGTCACAAATGTTGAAAAAATAAAATTTACAGGAAAAAAACTTTCTAATAAACTTTATTACAGACACACAGGACATCCAGGTGGTATTAAAATAAACACACCCGCAAGATTAATTGAAAAAGACAAGACACAAGAGATATTAAAGTTAGCAGTTAAAAGAATGTTACCAGGTGGACCTTTAGCAAAAAAACAATTATCAAAACTTAAAATTTACAAAGGTGACAAACACCCACATGAAGTTCAAAATCCAACTATTGTAAATTTTAAAGATTTAAATAAAAAAAATACTATTAGCATTTAATGGAAACTCAAACTTTACAAAAAAAAACTCCTATCAAAAAAATTAAATTAAATTTCAAAGATAGTAAATATGCTACTGGTAGAAGAAAAAGATCTATAGCTAAAGTATGGGTAAAAAAAGGTTCTGGTGATATTCATGTTAATGGTAAAAAAATGAATGATTACTTTAAAAGACCTGTACACCAAATTATTGTCATGCGCCCATTAGAATTATCTAATGTTGCAACTTCGTATGACGTAAGAGCTTCAGTAAAAGGTGGAGGTCTTTCAGGACAAGCAGGGGCTATTATTCATGGTCTCTCACGAGCACTAGTTCTTCATGATGAAAATCTTAAATCTACATTAAAAAAAGAAAAGCTAACAACCAGAGACTCAAGAGTGGTTGAAAGAAAAAAATACGGTCATAAGAAAGCACGAAGAAGCTTCCAATTTTCTAAAAGATAGATCATTTAAATTTATTATTATTATCATCGGTGGTATAAATAATTTATGTCTCTGAACAAACTTAATATTGCTGTAGCTGGTGCTACAGGTTATGTAGGGTTAGATTTAATATTTTACCTATCTAAACATCCGAATGTTAAAATATCATATTTATGTGCCCAAAAAAAAATTGGTAATAATATTCAACAATTTGACAAAAGAATTAAAAAAAAACTTCCTAAAATTTCAAATTTAAAAAATGTAAACTGGAAAAAAGTTGATGTTCTTTATTTATCTCTTCCTAATGGACAAGCGCAGAAAATTACTAAACAACTTTTTAAATATAATCATTTAAAATTTATTGATTTGTCTGCAGATTTTAGAATTGAGAACGCAATAAAATATAAAAAATGGTATTCCACAAATCACAGTGCAAAACATTTAATTAAAAAATCAATTTATTCAATTCCAGAACTGACAAAAAATAAAATAAAAAAATATAGAATTATAGCTAACCCAGGTTGTTATCCTACATCTGTGCAATTAGCACTTGTTCCACTTATAAGTAAATCTTTAATAGAAACAGACGATATAATTATTGACTCAAAATCAGGATATTCAGGTGCTGGCAAAAATTACAAAAATAAATTTAATCATAAAAATATAGAAAGCTCAATATTTGCTTATGGAATTGAAAAGCATAGACACATGTCTGAACTTGATCAGCAATTTAAAAAAATTGTAAAAAACAAATTAGAATATAGCTTTAATCCTCATTTGATACCAACATTTAGAGGTATTCTTTCAACTATGTATTTAAAAACTAAAAAAAATATTGAAATAAAAAAAATTTACAAAGAACTTAAAAAATTTCATTCTAAAAATATTTTTATAAAAATATTAAAAATTAACGCACCAATGGGTAGCGGAAATGTTTTAAATACCAATAATTGCGAAATATCAGTATGCAAAACAAGATATAAAAATAAAATTGTAATATTTTCTGCTATTGACAACCTGGTTAAAGGTGCTTCAGGCCAAGCTATACAAAATATGAACATACTTTATGGTTTCAAAGAAAATCTAGGTTTAAAATGAAATATTTATTTTTCGTATTTTTTATATTTATCGTTTCTTGCAATAGTGGAAAAAAAACCTACGTTTGTGGTGACCGTCCTTGTGTTGATAAAAAAGACTTTAAAGAATTTTTTGCGGAAAATTTGACTATTGAAATAAAGTCTAATCGATCTAATAAAAAAAAAAATATTGATTTAGTCAGTTTAAATACTTCGACAATAAGCAAAAATGAAGACATTGATACACGTGAAGTTTATGATGAGAAATTTAACAAAAAAGATGAGAAAGCAAGGCTTAAAGCTATAATTTTAAGACTTAAAGAAGAACGAAAATTAAAAAAAATTAATGAAAAAAAAAAAATAAATAAACAAAAAAAACTAACTAAACTAAATAAGAAAAATAATAAATCTACAAAAAATTTATCAATTAAAAATCAAGAAAATAAAAACCTTTTAGAAACTGTTATCGAGTCTGACAATCAGGTTAAAAAATCAAATAAAAAGGATAGTATCAAACTCGATACATATAAAAGTGTTAAATCAAAAAACAATACAAGTTTATGCGATACAATAAAAGATTGTGATATTGATAAAATTGCAGATTTATTAATTAAAAAAAATAATAAGAAAGACTTTCCTAATATAAGTTTAAAATAAATTTTATATGAAAAAAAAAATGAATGTAGTAATTGTTGGTTTAGGTAATATTGGTTCTTATTTTTATAATTACTTGAGAAAAAATAAAAATATAATATCCAACAAAACTAATACAATACCTAATATTTTATTTGTTTCTGCTAGATCTTTTGCAAAAAAAAGAAATTTTTCTTTACCAAAAAAAATTTGGTTAAAAAATTGTTTGCTAGCAACAAAAGATAAAAAAGTCGATGTCATTGTGGAGTTAATTGGTGGCTCCGAAGGTGTCGCCAAGAAATTAGTTTTTGAAGCTCTTAAAAATAAAAAACATGTTATAACTGCTAACAAGGCTTTAGTTGCTAAGTATGGCGATCAATTATCAAAAATTGCAGAAACAAATAAAGTTAATTTTGAATTTGAAGCTGCAGTTTGTGGAGGTATACCGATTATCCGTTCAATCAAAGAGGGTCTTATTGCCAATAATATCAATAAAATTTCAGGTATTCTAAATGGTACCTCGAACTATATTTTATCCTCGATGGATAAAGATAAACTTGAATATAAAGAGTCTTTGTCTAATGCAAAAAAACTAGGTTATGCAGAATCAAATCCTGCGTCAGATATTGATGGCGTAGATGTTGCTTCAAAATTAAAAATTTTAACCGCTTTATCTTTTAATAGTTTTATCAACAATAAAACAATAACAATTGAAGGAATTAAAAACATAGATCAGATTGATATTAATAACGCTAATCAATTAGGCTATAAAATAAAACTTTTAGGCGTAGCCGAGTCTGGAAAAAATAAAATTATTCAAAGAGTTCACCCTGCACTTATTAAAGAAAAATCCTACATAGCAACTGTAGGCGGTGTACTTAATGCAGTTATTATAGAGTCGAGTCCTGTTGGAAAAACTGTTTTACAAGGTGAAGGTGCGGGTCCTGGACCAACCACTTCATCTTTAATATCCGATTTATGTTCTGTTTTAAGAGGTAATGTAAAATTTCCCTTCGTTTTGTCTAATAAAAAAAGAAAATCTATGGCTTTTGAAAAAATAGATAATAAAAAATTTTCTGTTTATTTAAGGCTCGATGTAAAAGACAAGCATGGTATTTTATCAGATATAACAAAAGTTATGGCAACCAACAAAGTTTCTGTAAAAAGATTAATTCAAAACCCTACCATAAGTAAGAAAAATGCTTCAATTGTCATAATTACTCATGAGGCAAAAAGTTCATCTTATGTAAAAGTTTTATCTACGTTAAAAAATAAAACCTATATCGTAAATAAACCAAAAATAATTAGGATAGAAAAAGTTTAATGTCTATAGATAAAAAATTTTTAGATAAATTTATAAAAGCTACAGAATTTGCAGCGTATGGTGCATCTCCTCATATAGGAAAAGGAGATAAAATTGCAGCAGATCAAGGAGCTGTTGATAAAATGAGGCGTGCATTAAATGAAGTTGAAATGAACGCTACAATAGTAATCGGTGAAGGTGAAATGGACGAAGCACCCATGCTTCACATAGGTGAAAAAGTTGGTACTAAAAATGGTCCAGAATTTGATATAGCAGTAGATCCTCTGGAAGGAACTAATTTTACTGCCAAAGGCCTGCCCAATGCTTTTTCTGTGTTGGCTGTTACTGAAAAGGGTAACCTGTTATCTGCTCCTGATACATACATGGAAAAAATTATAATTGGGTCAAGTTTACCAAAAAATTTATTAGATTTAGATAATAGCGTTGAGGAAAATATTAATTTATTAGCGAAAGCTAAGAATAAAAAAACATCTGAACTAAGAGCCTGTGTAATGAAAAGAACTAGGCACGATCATATTGTTAAAACGCTTGAACACATGAAAGTTAAGATAAATTATATTTCCGATGGTGATATTGCAGGTGGATTGACAGTTATAGGCGATAATCCTAAAAATGATATTTACTTAGGTATAGGTGGAGGACCAGAAGGAGTTATAGTAGCAGCTGCTCTTTCATGCTTAGGAGGGCAAATGCAAGGACGTTTAATTTTGAATGAAGGTGAAACTGCTAGAGCCAAGAAACTTGGTATTAAGGATTTTAAAAAGAAATACACCATTGATGAAATAGTAAAAGGAGACGTTATTTTTTGCGCAAGTGGTGTAACGTCTGGTGACTTAGCAAATGGAATTAAAAACTTTACTGATAAATTTGAAGTTACGACATTAGTTCTTCACAAAAGTCAAAAAATTAACAAAACAATCACTAACACATACAAGAAATGAGTCTATCTTCTGTAACTGGTAAAAATTGGATTTCTAAAGAATTCAATTCTGAAGAAATTGATTTTTTCAAAACTAACTATTTTGTCGATGAAATAGTTGCAAAGCTTTTATCCATAAGAAAAATTAAAAAAGAGGAGATTAATTTTTTTTTAAATCCCTTAATTAAAAATATTTTACCAAATCCATATATTCTAAAAGATATGGATACTGCTATTGAAAGAACAGAAAATGCCATTCTTAATAATGAAAAAGTTGGTATATTAGGGGACTACGATGTTGATGGCGCAACCTCTACTGCCATACTAGGTAAATATTTTGAGCTATTAAATATTTCATTTGAAATTTACATACCTGATAGAAAAAAAGAAGGATTCGGACCTAACGAAAAAGGTTTTTCAAAATTTATTGAACTAGGAGTAAATTTAATTTTTACAGTAGACTGTGGAACTCTTTCTTTTGGCCCAATGAGTTTTGCTAAAAAAAATAAAATAGATGTTATTATTCTCGATCATCATCAATCAGAAATTGAATTACCAGAAGCTCACTCAATTGTTAATCCAAATAGATTTGATGACAGATCAGAGTTGAATTATTTATGTGCAGCAGGAGTATGTTTTATGTTTTTAGTAGCTCTAAACAAAAGGCTTCGTGATCAAAATTGGTTTGTAAATAATTCAATAAAAGAGCCAGATTTAATGAATATTTTAGATCTTGTTTCGTTAGGTACTGTGTGTGATGTGGTGCCATTAGTAGGTTTAAACCGAGCAATAGTCCATCAAGGACTTAAAATTTTAAAAAAAAAAAATAATTTGGGTTTAAAAACATTAATTGAAGTTTGCAATATCGAAAAAAATTTAACAGCACACGACTTAGGTTATGTTTTAGGTCCTAGAATTAATGCTGGCGGAAGAGTTGGAAAATCTACGCATGGAGCTAATTTATTATTAAATAAAAACTCAAAAGATGCGTTTAATCTTTCGATAGATTTAAATAACTACAACAAAGAAAGACAAATTTTAGAATTAGATCTATTAAAGAAAATATTAAACACAGATTATCACAATAGCTCAGATCCTGTGATTGTTCTTTATGGTGATAACTGGCACGAAGGAATTATTGGAATTATAGCTGCTAGAGTTAAAGATAAATTTAACAAACCAACTATTATTATTTCTGTGAATAATGGCTTAGGTAAAGGTTCAGCTCGTTCTTTACACGGTTTTGACATGGGCTCCGCAATTATTGCTGCTGTACAAAGTGAAATATTAGTAAAAGGTGGTGGTCATAAAATGGCAGCCGGGTTTACTATTAAGATGGATAGAGTTAATGAATTTAAAGAATTTATTTTTAAAAAATTTAAATCAATTAATATCAAGCTAGAAGAAAGAAAAAATTATTATTTTGATGCTGAGATCGCTCCTTCTGCTCTGAATATTGATTTTTTTGAAAAAGTAAATTTATTAGCTCCTTTTGGATCTGGAAATCCAGAACCAAGATTTATAATTAAACATGTTAAATTGGTGAATTCAAAAATTGTAGGTGAAAAACACATAAAAACAGTCTTTGTTGGTTCGGATTCAACTACTTTAAAAGGCATCAGTTTTAACTCAGTAGAAACAAATGTAGGGGTACATTTGTTAAAAAAAAATATTAAATCCTTTGATATAGCAGGTAAGCTAAGCCTGAATGAGTGGCGTGGAGAGAGAAATGTAGAGTTTATTATTGATGATATTTCTGTTATTAAATAGCAAAAAAATTAGGTCCCATCGTCTATCGGTTAGGACAGCTGGTTTTCATCCTGCAAAGAGGGGTTCGA
>MDSY01058601.1_pt1 | contig 16929 bp, 8 predicted proteins | sample 811131 | NCBI WGS metagenome assembly MDSY01 (sample SAMN05326643, study PRJNA326480) | marine metagenome | isolation source: seawater | place: Atlantic Ocean: South West | collected 2010
CGACCAGACACAAACCCTTCCACAACGTTCTCAACTTTTCGACTGTCCCACGTTCCCCCGGCTCACCTTCTGACGTCTCGCTCCCTCTCCCAGATCTACGTGCGACCATGGGTTGTTGCTACTCTATCCCGAACGATGACGGTGGGGTAAGAGATGCGTATAGTGATTTGCGCAATTACTCAATACTCAGCCTTCCCGCGTTGTCCTACACGCAGTTCTCGCAGTCGCTCCGGGCTTACGTCGAACGCGTTCGACGTAAGCTCAAACGCAAAAAACCCGTACCCTTGTGCGAGGGTTTAGGGTTTGTGCGAGGCGACTGATCGCTTTTTTGCTCGTTCGTCACAGCATGTGTTGCTGGATGATTCTCCCTAGCCCGTCGCTGCTACGTCTAGTACGCCAGTTGCCGAGAAGGTTGAACTCATGGGACGCGAAGCACCGCAGATGAACGAAAGCCAAACAACCGTCACCGTCGAGGTTCCAGAGGGTTTTAATATTCTTCAACGACCGAACGAGCTTCTTGGTACGCATGGTCTCGGAACCAATAACCCTAATACTGGTACGACTACGTATCGCAGTGTCTGGGCTGGAAAACTGTGTAAGTCTAGACTGGAGCACACTAAGGGACGCATCGACATGATCCCTTAGGCTGTCTTGCCTTCTGGTTTCGTATTGAACGAAATGGGATATCGCTTTGATTCGTCCGGGGAGAAGCTCGACTTGGAAATTTCGCAACGCGAGTTAGTGTACCACGCGGACGTAATACCCTGGAGTGACAATTATAAGGATAAGACGGTAATGAACGCTGAGGTAAAGGCTGTTGCGGACGACTTCCCAATGTACTCTTTCGTCCAATACAACACCGAGGAGAGAGTCTGTTTTCAGGCTTTGGATATCGGTTTGTGGATGAAATTGGAAGGTTTCGTAGGAAAGTGCGGTTTGACGACAAACTTTAAGTCGCGGGGAAAATACGGGTACTCCCGGCGCATGGGTTTTGAGTGCTTCATCCCAATCTGTATTGGCGTAGAAGAAGACTTTCTACTAGGAGTCCTAGAGTCCGCAGGAATTTATGGTCTGAAAATGGCGGATGTTCGTATTAATCACGACCGCGGCGGCGGTGGATCTCACCACCGCGCTTTGGGCCTGACTAGTGGACGACGAGGCGGAATCTACATCGCCGTCTGTTTGAAATCCATCCAAACCCACGAGCAGCTCATGGAACTTTAGGGTTTAACCCTAAAATCCTAAACAAAAGTCATTGAATGCGCGTGATACCGACATCGATGATGATGATGATGATGATATTTCTACCGAGGAGATGTTAGCGGATCTCGATTCCAAGAACGTAACCGTCACCGGCGATTTTGATGAGCTACAAAAGTTACACGCAAAGTTTTTTTGTGGGTGCGGCAATTCCTGGGAAGCTTGGGTATACAATCGTATCGGGGCTAGGTCGGCGAACTCACCAGGGTGCAAACAATGCACGTATGAGAGAATGGGGCTTGCATTGAGGGTTACAATCGATTCGCGAACTGAACTGGACGACGGCGCAAAACAAATTATTCTAAGGGAATTAAACCCGACGCTGAACGGCGGATTGAGCGCTGACAACCTATTCAAATTGGGATCGAAAGGGGGAGACAAAATGTATTTTTGGGACTGTGACGAGTGTAAAGGTACATTTTCAGCGACATTAAGAGCGCGGTGGGAACGCACAGTCAAGGATGAAGCTGGAGAATCTGTAAAGGTGTTTGCGCAAGAGAAGCCGTTTTACTACCAACACGACTGTGCACGCAAACAGCGTTATTTTCGGAACCGTGAAGACGTCCTCCAACTGAGGACGGTTCCGATTCGGACTAATTGGCCGGCGAAGATGGGGACGACTCTTATCCCTCGGCCAAAGCGTGGAGTTGATGTAGGGATAGATTTCCACTTCTATGCAGTCATCCAAAAGGAGGGTGAGGAGGAGATTGCGATGTACGTAAGAGTATGCGGACATCCCAAGAAGTCACCAGATATAAAAGGGATTCTTTTCAACCGAAACGCCCAGGTGATACCGATGCACAACACAGTTCTGAAAGGGGGAGCCTACAAGGAAGGGTCGACAGTATACGCAGTAGGTCACAGCTGGGATGCGGTGAACCGGTACATAGAGCGCAGGAAATCAGATGCCGCTTCCAACTGATTGGCAGGCGAAGATGGGGACGACCGGAGGTGGTCTAAAACACTTTGCAATACACTTCCATTGGTACCGCACGATGACCATGCCGTCCGCTCCGTTTCCGCTTTTCCCAGAAAGCCTCCGCCTCCCCCCGCTTCTATAGAACCATCCCTCCGCTGCTTCCGACGTGTCCGTGCCGCATGATCGTGGCGAGCTCGCAGTACATGGGTACCAATTCGCCTGGTTTTACAAGTTTACGATGGATTCCATCGGCGTTTACTGTGTTCAACCGAACACACCCCCCGGAGCTTGAGTCGGTGGACATGGCGAGGGTAATCGCGGCAGTGACGAAGTCTTCGCACTCCTCGCGCGTCATGTTTTCCTTGAAGCCGTCATCCATGAAGCCCCAAATGTATGTCGATCCAGACCCGTCCGTAGTCCAATTTGTGGCGATCATGTTCCCGCCCGCGGTGCAGCTGAAGACTTGCGAGCCGTTGTTCCCGTCCCAACCGCCGATGATCATGTACGCGCCTAAACCAGCACCGTTATTCGCGCTTTTGTTCTGGTAGTTGATCTGGTTCGAAATCTGAGCCACCGTCTTGACGTCAAGTGGCGAGATTCTCTCCATCCCGATCTGTTCTACGTGGTATCGCACAATTTTAGCCACCGCTTCAGTGTCTGCTGCAGAACCTGAGCGACACATCACCGTGGAATCCGCCAGGACTGTCATCTTGTCGCTCGCCCTATTTGAAACGTAAATCCCGGTGCTTACACGTGTGTCAGCTCCGAGAACGACGCCCCCGTCATACACACAAGCGACGATGGTGGTCCCCGTCTTTGGTGCTTCATCGAAGACTTCCGAATTCATGTGCTTCGTGCGTAAATCACGAATTCCTTGCACGTGCGCACGTGGATCTGAGCTGCGATCAGCTCGAAAAGGGATCTCAAAAGCAGCAACTTGAACTTGACTGCATAATAGTCTTTAAACCAGAATAATCCGGATATTTCACCACTCTCGGGCGCTCGTGGGAGTGTCACTGTCGCGAAGGTTATGCTATTTTCTCGAGATGCCCTCGAAGAAGCGTCGCCATCACGTGAGCATGGCATCGATGCCCGATTGGAGGCCTCGTATAGGTGGTCGTACTGCGAGTTTCTAAAGGACTCGGGAATAGAGCTCAAAATGTGCGACTTTTTACTTTTCCCTCCCCAACGCGTTGTGCATTCACGACCCAAGCTCACAATACTTCCAATCTTTCACACTTCTCAGGCCTCAATTGACGATCGCAACAGCGTCGGTCTTTTGCCACCGCTTTTACGCATGTCATTCTCACGGGGCCCCGGCGAACGATAGATACGTGCGTGCAGTGTGATCCCTATTTTCACCTTTGTTCCCTCCACCTTGTACATCTCCCGTCAACCCTATCTCGCTCGCTTGCTGACTAACTCTTGCTTGCCGTGCAGGTGGTCGCGACTGCTTGCTTATTTTTGGCTGGGAAAGTTGAAGAGACACCTAAACCTTTAAACGAGGTCGTTCGCGTGTGTTACCTCGTGCAGCACAAGTACGAATACGAGAGCGCGCTTAAGCAGATACACCAAAAGGTGCGACCTACTAGTTGTCTGTGACCCGCTTGCATAACACACGCGACGTGCAAAAGACAATGCTCTGACACTTATTTTCTTCCCTCATACGTCACAAAGGATCAACTCGATGAGCAACGAGAGAAGGTCTTGCAAGCTGAAAAGTTGTTGCTCCACACACTTGGTTTCGATTTCAACGTCGAGCACCCGTATAAACACCTCCTTCACCTGGCCAAACGGCTCAACCAGTCTCAAGACCTGCTTAAAGAAAGTAGTCGCAACCTGACGCAAGTGGCTTGGAATTTCGCGAATGATAGGTATGTCCATGTTTTGCGTGACGCAACAATAAAACCGTATTCCCAACAAATGTAGCCACGCCTCGATATGCTAACAGATTCCTCTCCCACGTTCCTCGCAGCCTCCGAACGACGCTGTGCCTTCAGTTTTCCGCCTCCGACATTGCAAACGCCGTACTTTATCTCGGTAAGGCCACTTTTTGTTCGAAAGTAAAGCCACGCATCTCGTGTCCTTCGTGCATCTACATTGCTTACTCACACTACATGTCGTACTCTTGATTCTCATACTCCTACGCAGCGTCAAAGCTTCTCGAAACAACCCTTAATCTGCAAAAAGAATGGTGGAAAGACTATCACGTCGAACAACTGCCCTGTGACGAGATAAGTAACCAAATCATGGATCTCTATGATGCAAAGGTGGATGACCCCTTGTAAGAATAGACAAAGTTATACCAACAAATACATTTATATATCTCGCGCTTGTGGTAATATAGACCATCTTCGTAGCTCATTAGTCAGAAATGCAAGTTTTTCAGCAAAGGAGAGTTTCGCACAGTGTCAAGAGACCGACTGCAAGGAGGTGAAAGGACAAGACTTTCTTGCATCCATGTAGTCTGATAGGTGAAGTTATGCGTGAGGAAAACACAGTTTATTTTTAAAACTAGCTAGCTAGCGTCAGTGTCAGCCCATACCCTCCCACTTCTCATGCAAATACTACGTACACTTTCTGTAAGTTGTTCGTTCTGAAATGAACAAAGAACTACTTACTGGTTCTGACAGCAGTTTGAGATCTTTACCGTATATGTCTATTCATGGAGTGGACAGCTGCGAGATTGAACTTTCGAGAATGTCTAAGTAAAGAAATCACTGTGAACCTCCTTCTGTTGTTGAAACATCATCGTTGTCGCTTTCTTTGTTGCTCCGCTTCCGCTTCGCGTTATGCTTGTCCTGTTTTTAACATTTTTATAGAGAGATGAGTCTTGTGAAATAGGCGGAAAGTTATGAAGGGTTTGAACTTACCTTGAATTGCGCTTGACGAAGACGGAATACATTCTTAGGGATCTCATAGCTCGGATCTTGTACCACCAATGTCACATGCTGTTCGATTTGTTGAATTGCTTCCTTGATACACTCATCATCACCACTTGGTGAAAGCATTGCCTGTAGACCTTTTATCATGTTGTTGAGACTTTGAAGCTGTAAAACACGTCTTGGTTGTGAGAAATTTCCTGGTTGCAAGTTCAAGGAGGAAAGTTTGAGCGCAATTCTTACCTGTCGATGCGGCCAACGCTTGATTCCTACTTCCCGACACCGCTTTTTGAGGGCCGTGACCCCGACACCAAGCAGCCTGGCTGCATCTTCGATAGTAGAGCTGGTGTAAAGATGAGATAGGAGCTCCTTCGAGATGCCATCCTGGGAATTGCGAGGGATGAGGAGGTAAGTTCAGGTCATCGAACAGGTCCCGAGCTTTACTTTAATTACGATGTATTACGAACCTGTGGGTGCTCGTTGGTGTCACGCGTTGCATCATTGTGATTCTCCAACGGACTGGATAAGGTGCAACTTATACAAAGGGCGTAAGGAGCGGTGCGAGATTCGGATCGCGTCTGACTTTTCTGGAGAGAGAAGGCGACTATCACCTCTCAACCTCAAATATCGGTCCTTTAGCTCGAGAGTCTTATATTCCTCGATGATCAACGGACATAAAGCACGTCGATATTGTGTGTGCGTGTGTCACACTTTATGCTTCAACACGTAGCCGTCCCTTGTACGAAGGTCGCGCGAGTTGACAATGATCGGAGAATAGTCGTGGCGTTTTCCCGGAAAACGGCAAATCCAGAAAATGCAAAACCATGAGATAATAAACCCACAAACCGAGAGACTGAAAAAAAAAGCGACCTGCTGGCGGGGCGAGGCGGGTAATGAGGAGACTTTTATTCAAAGTTTCAATTTGAGGGGATCAAGCCGCATTCACTGGCGTTGCTCCGGACGGGGCACATTGTCGCGCTGTACAACATAATAGTTGATCAAGGGGTAAACCTTTGTCACGGCAAAATGACTTACACTCTTGCCGTGCATCATGCGAGGGAAACTCTCGACAGTACGTAATCTTAATCCTGTGCGCCTCCGCGCTTTCAAAAATGGCCGGACGGCTCCCCCTTTCTTTCCCCGAAGGAAGAACACTGCAGATAAGCTCCGTGAGGCCGTCACAACACAGGGGCTGTAGCACGCGTGCGCGTCCCATCGCAATTGTCAGGGTACCACTTTCACCCACAAGTTCTGACGCTCGGTATCCTTCACTCGTACGCAGTCGCTTTCGAAATCTCAAAGTTGCTTGACTGTGGCCTAGACAAAGAGAGTCTTGCGATTCTCGTGTCACTTTGTGAAAATGGCGTGAACCCAGAAGCTCTTGCTACTGTGGTTCAGGAGCTACGCCGAGAGGCTACAACCTTGTGGAATTGAGTCTTCGTTCGTAGAGCATTCGTCCCAACTTTTCTTTGAACGAAGAATCTGGCAAGATCTTCGCAGTTCCAGTTCAACACCCGGTAACTCTACCCGGTTCCCGAACTCCAAACAGAGTCCGAAAGTTGTTCGCGTTCTCACGAGAAGCACTGTTATTAATCGAGTTTTTCTTCTGCATGGATGGCGAGAATTGAAAGTTGACATTCCGGTCTGCTTTCCCGCAATTAGTTTTGTAATATCATACTACATAGTCTAGAGCTAGAGAACGAAGACGTTCGCTCGGTGCATAAATTTTCAGTCATTACGAACGTGCAATAGAAACCGCCAGAAGGCCAGGTAAAGATAACGCAGTCTCCTTGCAAACTATTTCGACAGTAATGTACTTTACTTTCTAGCCTGATTTGTATGGGTTTCAGTTGGCTTGCGGCGATACTGCATGCGCTGTTGCATGCGCCACTCCGAATCCTCCATTCGGTCGCGCCATGACGTGGGAGCTGTCATTTTCTCGCTTCCTTTTGGTAGACTGTCACGTTTTTTTTCACTGAATTTCTTTGCATCGGTTGGGCCAGCGCGTATCTCACTTGATACTTCCACCCGTTTACCTTGGATGCTTTTAGAAATATGATCTTCTTGTTCACTTTCTGCTGACGCCTGTCGGACTGTTGTTAACATTGGCGACTCAACGTATTTAACAGTATTTGCACCTCGGCGATGTTCCAGGAACCGTGCACGCCTTAGCTTGCTGTCATTTTCAGATACGTTTTGCTTACTTCGAGAGGCAACGTCCTTGGGACTTTTACTCTTCAGAGGCAAGTCGCTCGACTTTTTAACATCCCGCCAATTATTACGCAACATCTCAAGATTAACGTTCAACTGAACATGTTTCATCCATAAATCTGGAACCTCTGCCTGTGCAATAGTATTGCGGACACGACCACCATCAATGGCTGTTTTTAGCTCACCAGCCAGGCGTGGATGCAGTGATCTAAACTGAGGCCTCGCAGTAAGAAGTTCTTCATGAACCACATCCTTCCGGGTATCATCTTCAGCTTCCACTTTCGACCGTTCGCCAGTAACTCTTGAGGTTATGGATTCCAATATCATATCTTTGAAAATGAAGACAAAAAAACATAGGACGACTGCTGCGTTTAAGGTGAACTGTAGCAGAGAGAAGAAAACTTGGAAACCTGCAGATTGCAACGCGTGCTTGCTAGTTTGCACGAGAATACCAATGTGATACGTAAAGATGACGACAACGAGTGATAGCGATTCCAACGACTGCTGTCTGCTCGATTGATACGGATCACAAATAAGATGGATACCAACCGCGGCCTGCATCACGAAAAGAGAGCAGTACGCGGCCGTCAAAGGTCGATCTGGCAGAATGACGGAGATAACCATCAGAGCAACCTTGCGTCCCATCACTATAAATTCCCACCAGTAATATTCTGGCTTGAGCCCTTGAAAAAGGAATCCCAGGCGGATTTTTGTCGACTGCCAGTGAAGGCGGTCATTCTCGCGACGAAGACACTGAAACGTATAGTAGGGAATGACGAAGGCGTATGCAAATAAAGTCGCCACCAGGAAAACAATCCAACCTTTATAAAGTGTCGTGTCAGTACTAATTCTCAGGTCAACGTATAAAAAAGAACCAGCACCAGAAATATAACGGAAACGACAGAGCTGTACGAGATGTTTGATGACTGTAATCCACGACCAGTAAATGAAAACGAGCGAGAAACATAATGTTACGTCATACGATGTGGCTGGGAACTGAGCAAATTCTTCGTCAGAAGGACCGAGCACGATGTTTCCATCCTCATCTTCCCATTTGCCACCCGTTCGATTGAGGGCGGCCCTCGCACCGAGGCTAAGAAAAAAATCGGGTTTGATACTCATGATTTCAAGCGCCTCTTTAAGTTCAGTAATGTCGTTCCCTTTCCTGCGCTCTGCGGCTATCTGATCCTGTAGTGCAGTTTTTTCCTCGAAAAACTCTCGCTTTCGTTGCAAGACGCCCTTCAAAAATAACACAAGATAGCAAAACACAGACAAGAGCATGATTACACCTGGAATTGAGGAGTAAAAACCAGTATACTGGTAGTGATTCCATTGTAACAGACAATCCACTTCAAAATTACGTATGGAGGGGGTTGAAATTGTTTCAGCAATCTTGAACAGCAGATGTTGAGCTTTGGACCATCCCAAATCGACGTCGTTAAAAAGGGCCAACATGTTGAAGTGTGATAAGAGTGTTCGACACAGGCCAATAGATCCATTTTGCTTGCGAACTGCAAATCTGAAAATCGCGATGATTAGGCACGCTTGTACCACAAGTTGGATCACCAATACAAATCCACCAAGCATTTTCCCTGTGCACCGTGAACACTTTTGCGAACTATTTCCACTTAGTGTATCTCTGGCATATCCATCTTTGCAAACCGCACATAACACACCCTTGTATTCAACAGAACATTCACTTTCTTTGCCCCCAAGGCAAGCACCATCATTCGGACAGGGGTAAATTTGTGTCGCATTTAAGCTGGCTCGCCACTTGCCTTTCTTTATCATAATGTGTGCTTTCGATAGCCCGTTGCATGAGCCACCTAGGGGACATCGTTCACAACGAAAATCTTCGTGGGGAAACGCACGATACGTCTCAATAGCATCCAAGGCTCCGGACATGTTTTGCTGAACCACGCAATGGCACGAGTTGAGGTCATAATTTCCCAGAAATCCTGGAAGTGTTTCATCAGATAACGTCGTCCACATTCCTCTAGGTTCCCCTTCCTTCCACGTCGTATCCATCTGAAGTGGACACTTTGAACATTTCTGCGGCCCTATCAGTGGTTTGTAGAAACCATTAGCACATGGAACGCATAACCCATACGGATTTAACGCCCTGATGTATTTCTCGCGTTCAAGAGTTATTCGATCATACAATGTAGGAAACGCAGACACAGAAGTCAAACCTTCAGTAAATCCAGTTCCACCAGACACCGTGGCTGCAATGTCCTCAGTATAGCCTGGAACACACTCACATTGGCCAAGGCTATTGTTTCGAGAGTTTGGTTTGACAGTGCTGCAAGGCAGTACAAGAAATGAGGAGTGCTTGATAGACAGGTTCCACGCTATCAGGGAGAATTGAAGTGAATACTCTGTACCTCGATCTCCATGCAACCGGAAATTTGAGAACGTTGCAATGCCGTCAATAACAGAAGTCGTCTGTCCATGTAAACGACGTTCTGGGGGTGAGGCTGACACTGAGGCAAATGTGTTCAAGTCATAGCACGTATTTCCAGCGACATCACGTGCGATCAACTGTATTGGAGGAGAAATCACAACGTCGTTGTCATAGCGTTCCGGAGGCATCTGAGAAAAATCGACTCTGTGCGGCGTTCCCGGGGTGATGGTAATTTCCATGACGTCAAACAGCAGCTCTTGGTATTGCTCACGTGTCTGCCCAGATACACTAAGAGGGAGACATTCATTTTGTGTGGCACACGAGCTTGAGAGTTTGAATCTAAATATGCCTGCAAGTGGGAAATCTATATCGATGCCGAGTGCCTCACCTGTCCAGCGCGGATGTGGATTGATACCATAATAATCTTCGCCTTTACCAGTGGTATTCATGATGACATAGACATCTGTAGAATTGCCCACATTCTCAGCGGATGCGACGTAATTTTCCATCGCAGTGTCGTAACTTAGAACAGACGCGTCATCTGCTGGTTGACAAAACTGCGGAGCTGGTGAAAGACTTTGCCCATTCTTACACCACGCAACAACTCCGTCTCTAGTTTCTAACGTCAATCTACTTGAATTGGAAACCATAGTTTCATTTGGCGTGTATCCTGATTCAATGCCCGTGATGAGGTGCCTTGCATATATCAGCTCAACGGTGACGTTTCTATTTCCATTTTCCCCAAAGCTTGTCCCAATAAGAGATCCTCCAGCATCACGCATTACTACAAGGAGCTCACGAATGGAAACTCGTACATCAGATGTGTATGTTTTCGCGTCCACGCACACGCCATCTGTAACTCTACGTTTACATTCAGGGCAACCACACACGTCGAGGCTAGAAGGAACGCCTTGCGTCATAGTGACTTCAAATGTGAAGGATAACAGATCGGCAGAATTTATTGTGATGTTATATGCACCCAATCGCGGGTTAATAAGCTCCAGGTCATCAACAAGAGCCTCTCCAAACGTGCTGATGCCCTTACTTACTGCAAACGTTGTTGTTGATTCACTAGTTACATCAACAGCAACTGCACCGCCAGGTGTTAACAATATATTTTGATCGCCGTCGTCATCGTTTTGTATTGGTTCCATCAAAGATCCACTCACCACAACTTCGATTTCTCGACGCAAGCCGGCTCCAGACAAATCGATGTCCAGCTGACCAACTGGGTTGCCACCTCCGTCCATGACAAGAACCGCAAATGGTTTAATCAAAAGCACACGTTCTGTGGGATAGCTTGTCTGCAAATCATATTCCCTCGCGTCAAGCATGACATGCGATGTTGGCACAAATAACACGTGGGGAGCACCGGCTTGCACGGAAAACGAGGCAACTGTACCAATAAGACCAACACCGCCAAATGTGATGTTATACGATCCAACTAAAGGAGATCGGACTTGAATCGAATCAAATAAAGCCATACCGACACCTTCTCGCACCACCTCAACGTTTTCAGCTTGTTCTGTAACTTGGACATACCCAGGGCTTTCATATACTGTGGGACCTGCCGTGATATTTGCGAAGAGTGTTCTGGACCTGTCATTTGTTGAGCCGACATAATTATCTCCCGCATCGTACAGTCTGACGGTAATCGGCATGATAGTCAAAATCGATGTCGCTGTATAGACTCTGACTACGTTAGCATACTCGAATGTTTGCACGCGGACGGGTTCTCCCGAAGTGACGACCACACTCCACAACACCGCTTCTAGGCCGATGGACGAAAATTGAAGCTCATGGGTGCCGCTTTGCGGAGATGAAAGGACAATTGAATCAAACAGGACACTGCTTGTGTCATTTTCTGTCTGCTGCAGAACAGAAGAAACTATCTCTGCAGTCTGACATGTCATGGTGATTTGCCTTTGCTGTGTATCAGATCCGTTGAGAGGGGAACCACCAACATCAACGACCTGAACAAGTAACGCGTTAATCGGTGTCAAAAAAGAAGATCTAACAGTCGACTGAAATCCCTCCTGAGAGAGTATTCCAAGTTTTGCCGCAACTCCAGGACGAATCTCAAGACCAAAACTAGCACTGACTAGTCCTGGAGAGCTGAACGTCAGAAGCAGAGGGTTGCGCGAGTCTGCTTGTTTAGGGCTAAGTAAAGCAAGGCTTGAGAAATGACACTCGTCGTCAGCAATGGCACAAGACAACTCTGTTGGCTGAGTCGCAGCACATCCTAAGCTCGATCCGCTCAGTGCAGTTTCCTCAAGTTGGCAAAGTCCAGTGCTTTCAGGATCATGATGAATCGTAATGCGTTGCGCACTGCAGACTCCATCGTTGGGTTCACAAGATGGTGTGTAGGATGTACCTAATCGATTTTCGCCTCCATCCAAAACATAAGCACGCAACAGAGAGAGGGCAACGATGTCTGATGCAGCATACACTCCACATGTGCAAGGATAATTTGCATCATCATCAAGGGTAGTTTCTTCGTCACACGTCTCCACTTCGGCACAAGGGGCAGCAATTCCAATGTGTTGAGCTCGTCCCGCAACAACAGTTATCTGGACCGTGACAAACGTGCTCAATAAAGAATCCTGTGCAATATTGAAAGCCAGTGTGAATTTTCCGAGAGGAGGGCGATACAGCGCCAACGATTCAAAAAATGCTTGGTTGTCAACGTCCGACAACTTGACAGAGATGCCATCTTCACCGTTCTGATACGTTTGCATCGGATTGCTGATGAGCACCTCGCTTCGAGACAGCCGTATGTTGACTCTTGTTGTATACGGATACAAATCTGAGACAGAATCCGCATTCAAAAATGCAGTAACAATACGCACATTTTGAAGCACATTTGTATCAGTGGCATTGTAGGCTGGCAATGGATCGAAGAGGTAATTTCCCGCACCATCGGCAACCCGTATCGAAAAAATGTCCAATGGAATAACATGATCAGAAGAAGCATAAATTGAAAACGTGTCGACATTGACAGCACCAAGAGATACAGCGTATTCGATGTTGGAATCGTTCGTTTGCTGTGTTGTCTGCACGACCAGTGTCTCACGAGTCCCACTTGACACATATACAGTGAGTTCGCCTCCTTCAGTGATATTGCCATCAATGTTGCCAAACTCGCCGCATTTTATGTTATGTTCACCCTCAGATGGCTGCAACAAAAGTACGCCTGTTATATCGACGTAGCCCGTACCCCCCGTCTCAACAGTAGAAATATTTGAGAGCAATACTGTGCTTGAGGTACAGCTTAATTTACGATTTGTCCCGTCGCGAATACCCATGCTATTGCCTGCGGCATCCACAAGGTCCAAGCGAAAGGGTGCAACTTGTACGCTCGCAGCAGAGACAAGGCTGCTTTGAGGTTCTAGCTCGACGACTCGCCAACTGTATCCCTCATCCCCGTGTAACATCTCGATAATTTGAGATGCGGGCTGAACTTCGGCTGCGCTGAACTCCATGTAATGAGAGCCAATCTCTTTACATTGAATGGAGATTGAATTTTCAGGAAAATACCAGAATGACAACGCTTCGTCAGTTTCAGAAGCAGACACCTCAGTGGCTCCCGAGAACACGAGATATGATTGCGTTCCAGATTTTACCTCGACGGTGCGGTTAGCATGATCCAGAATAATGTTATGTCCTCCATCGTAAAGATATATACCAATAGCAACTGGCACTAGCTGAAGGGGTGAGTTGCAGGTTACGTTTATAACTTCCGAGGCAGAAATATTCAAGTACGCTGGTTCACCCTGCGAAATCTTCAGAAGTGAAGTAGAATATGCTCTTGTGTCTGCCAAAAGCCCCGGCAAGCTCGCGTCAAATTGAAGCCAGTACATGCCATCTTCCCCACTTTCCCCTCTTGTTGGCGAGTCGGACTGACTTAATAAGTGAAGATTGTTGAATATGGCAACGCCGTCTGTGCTAAACACAACTGTGGTGCCCGTCAACAATGCTCCAGTAGTTCGATTTTCTAATATTTTGTCGTGACCGCTCTCGGTATTATTTGTAGTACTTCGCACCACAATCGAGTGTCTCAACCCATCATGTGCATGTACTTGATTTCCAGCGGCATCCAGAACCGTGACAAATATGACACCTATAGCAATGGAAGAAGATGCAGACCTTGCAATGACGCCCTCTGGAGCTTCAGACGTTGCCTCAGAAACTGTCCCCGGACGAGCGAAAATCTGTGTTGCAGCTCCTGGGAGAACAGATAAAATTAGAGAGCTCGTCGCAGTCAATTCCTCACAAGGGTTCACAGTGCAGTCTCGTAACATAAATCCGAGAGTATAATCTCCATTTTGGACCATTTTGGAGCGGAGTTTTAAATTTTGGAGCGATAATCACTGATCCGTTCGTGGTGTTGCCAACTGCTGAAGAAAGCTGTAAAGACGTCACCAAAGAGGCGGCCATGTTGGTGATCTCGCAAAACACTGTGAGGCCCGTTGTCCCACCCTTTCCATAGTCGTTTTCCAAAGCATGTCCATGTATATCCACCACTTGAACGTCGATGTTATCTAAAGTCATATTACCATCATCAAATGAATCCACACCCGACGCATAGTGGTTATCATCCATTATGCGGGTATGATCCACAGTTAAGTGTTGCGGATAGCCTAATATTGTAAGGTTTGTCCCTGCTGTGTGAAAGTCCAGACCATTAAGAGAAAAGGAAACCTTGACATAGTGAGGGTCTTCGTCTAGCAACCAGGGCAGTTTAACGTCCGTATCATACGTGTTTGCATTCGATAGCTGTCCGCATCGCTCGGTGCCATCGTCAGTTTCCACTATTTCACATATGGGACAGCGTATTTCAGTTGAGGAAATGAAGGTGGCGTTCTGATCAGAAGTTGAATTTTCGTTGAACCGACAAACAAGTTGACCTTCGCCCGTGTGAATGAATGGTCCTCCCCTAAGTGTGACTATACCGGGGATACGATCCGATGTTTCACCAGTCATCATTACTACTGGAGGTAAATAATCGTTGACCAAAACAATAGCTGCATGCGGAGGCGTGTAATACCTGTAAAATATGTGGTCATCCGTCCATAAAGAGTTTTCATACTCCGAGGCTCCAGATTCAGGATTGCCGTCAAAGGAAAGCTGAACTTCAGCGTATCCTGTGATCACTGCACCAGATCCTAATGTGGGGGATAATTGTTCGGATGATGGAGCAGAACATTGTACTTCTATGCTGCTAACCATATTCGCTGACACCCAGCCATCTATAGGGTAAACGCTGCCTGAAACACTAGTATAGCCAAATCGACAAGCTGCGGGACGGCTCGATTTCACAGGAAATCCCGTTCCCTTGATTGTAATAGAAGTGCTCGAACCAGATGCCGGGCCATACTTCGGGGACAGCGATAATACTTCAGATGAGGAATACCGCTTGTAAGTTGTCGTCATCAGATCTGAAGAAGCCGTCAGTACGGCGTTTAGATAGGGGATAATTGTCATCGCTCGTGCAGGCTCTGAAGCAAGAAATGAAGCAACGCGCCGAAAGCATCCAAAAATGCAAGAACTTGCAACATCTCTTCCCCCGATTTCAATTTTCACAATCCTGGAACTTAATATCTGTGGCGCACCAGTTAAAGCGTAAAGAAACCCTCCATTTTGGGTCCCGTCAGTTTGTATAATCATACGATGAACATTGATTTCCCCTAGCCCTCCAGGGATGCCGCCTGACAATACCAAAGGTGCGTTTAGTTGTTCCTCATCCTCAAAATCTAAATCAAACATCCATATACAGCCAGCCCTCTTGGCACAGTCTGCATCAGTGCACCCTGCAGCAGCTGTGCCAACATAGCCAAAGTCACCATTGATTACCAGGGACGAAAATGTGCTGAATCGGCCTTGCCTCGAGTCGAAAACACCTTCGCACTCCACCGGAACTGTGACAGGGTTCCTTGCCGCATCAGTGTTGTTGACGCCATTGAAGTAAATCTCCTCTCCAGCACCAGTGAAACTGCTCACACTTGCGTTCAACTTGAAAATCGAGGGGAAATACATGAATTCGCTTCCTTCTTCAAGTCTTGAAGATTCTTCAAGTCTTGAAGAACCCACAAAAATAGCTGAATTATGCGCTTCGCTGTAGGCAGCAGTGGTAAATCGAAACGCGTCATTGAAATCCAAGCATCTTTCGCACGTCTTAAACATGAGGTTTGCTGAAATGTTTGAGGACGTAACTGACGAAAGAATTCCACTTTGCTCGTCATACTGAAGAATCCCAACGATTGACCTCATCCCAGCCTCTTTCGGGGTCATCTTATACAAGAGCGTTCCTTCCACTTGGTTAACTGTCATTGCATCTAATGTCCAGTTGCCGTAATCACTCGGAGCATAGCTAGAGCTCACATTCCTATAATTTTCTGTTGCGAGTGATGCCTCTGTGCCATCCCAGCGAAAAATCCGGAAGTGATACTCATAGTCTGACTCGAGGGGTCTCCACATGTTTAGGGCTGCATAAACATGCGTGTAGCTTTTAGATGAATCCAAAGCTAGTGAACGATACCCACCCGGTCCAATCCACCCATGAGCTGTCTGCTCAACCGAATTCCAACCGTGCATTGATTGACCCCCTGGATGACTTACGTTAGCGCAACTTGCAAGATTACTGTTCAGCCCTGTTCCACACCAAGAATCATCGGGATACATGGGCAAAGGCTGAGTGGTTTTTTCAGGCCGCAAGGGACCCGCATCGCTCCAGCCGGCGACTCCGTCCTCAAAATCTGCTACTGAGGTGATTTCGACTACAGTGTCATAGCCTTGCTCATCGTAAACCAAAGCGTACACCGTTCCCGGTTTGCGTGGATCGTGGACAACATCAGCGGTCAACCGATCGCCTTCAACATCAGATGAAGTGGTATAAACATAACCGTACGTATTATTGTGCCTCCTCTGCAGGCTAAGTCCTGGTCGGGTCTGAGGTACGTCCGGATACAGAGATAAAAGAGAATTCATTTGTCAGTAGTCGATGCAGGGAAAACATTTTTTCGTCAGTGGAAAGAAAAAACGTTGGTTTCAATGGGAGCGAACCAGAGAGCAGTCGACGCCTACACGGTCGGCTTCGCACGAACAAGTTCCGTCAACCTATAAGAGATAGCATGAGGATGGAATAGTCAGCGACGCAATTGTTATCGACATCATGAATTGCGATGCCACTGCCACGGTATCTCTAATCTACGAGGAACTCGTCGAAGCAAAAGCAACGAACTCCCTCGGACAAC
>MDSY01127159.1_pt1 | contig 16919 bp, 14 predicted proteins | sample 811131 | NCBI WGS metagenome assembly MDSY01 (sample SAMN05326643, study PRJNA326480) | marine metagenome | isolation source: seawater | place: Atlantic Ocean: South West | collected 2010
ATAACATCTTCTGGTTTTACTTTTTTACCATCTTCAACAAATAGTTTTGCACCGTATGGAATATGATTTGATGATTTTTCCTTATTAGTCGTTACATCTAAAAAATTAACTTTACAATTTCTAGTCATAACTATTAATTGACCTTCGCTATTTTTTACAGTGGAATTATTAATAATTTTTATTTTCGCATTATAATTAGAAACAATATTTGATTGAACAGCAGCTTTGGTTGCAGCACCACCAATATGAAAAGTTCTCATTGTTAATTGTGTTCCTGGTTCTCCAATAGATTGGGCAGCTTGTATACCAACGGCTTCTCCCATATTAACCATAATTCCTCTTGCTAAATCTCTTCCATAACATTTTTGACAAACTCCATCTAGTGTTTCACAAAATAAAGGAGTTCTAACTTTAACTGTTTCAATATTTGAATCATAAATATCTTTGAGAGATTTCTCATCAACTATATCTCCTTTAGAAAGAATTTTCTTCTTAGTTTTACCTTCTAAAGAAAATAAATCTTCTGCTAATGTTCTACCCAAAATTCTTTCACCAAGTGATGCAATAATTGAACCATTTCTTATTACAGCTGATACTTCTATATACAAAGAGGTTCCACAATCTTCTTGTCTAACCACAACATCTTGTGATGAATCAACAAGACGTCTTGTTAGATATCCTGAATTAGCTGTTTTCAAAGCTGTGTCTGCTAAACCTTTTCTAGCACCGTGCGTAGAATTAAAATATTCAAGAACTGTAAGTCCCTCTTTAAAATTTGAAGTAATAGGAGTCTCAATAATTTCACCTGTCGGTTTTGCCATTAAGCCTCTCATACCAGATAATTGTTTTAATTGTGCAGCAGAACCTCTAGCGCCTGAGTCTGCCATCATAAATACTGAATTAATTTTATTTGTTGTTTTTGTTTTTTCTATTTCATTAGTCATTGCTGTTGCAACTGCATCAGTACAATATGACCAAGTATCAACAGTTTTATTATATTTTTCTTTTTTTGTAATAATTCCATTTAAATATTGTTGATCATAATTTTTGATATCTTTTTCAGCAGTATTAACTAACTGTTCTTTTTCATTTGGAATAATTAAATCATCTTTACCAAAAGAAATGCCTGCTCGACATGCATTTTCAAAACCAAGAACCATCATTTTATCACAAAACTTGACAGTTTCTGTTTGTCCACAATGTCTATAAATAGCATCAATAACATTTGATACTTCTTTTTTTGTTAAAATTTTATTTATTAAACTTAAGCTAATTTTTGAATGCTTTGGTAAAAGTTCAAAAATTAACATCCTACCAGCTGATGTTTCTGCAACTTTTGTTTCTTCTTTACCTTCTTCATTTAAGAAAGCATACCTACATTTAATTTTAGAATGTAATGTAATTTTTTTTGCCAATAATGCATGTTCAATTTCAGCAATATTAACGAATGCCATTCCTTCTCCAATTTCATTATCAAATATTAAACTTAAATAATAAATTCCTAGAACCATATCTTGAGTAGGAACAATAATTGGCTTACCACTTGAAGGACTTAAAATATTATTTGTTGACATTATTAAAGCACGAGCCTCTAACTGAGCTTCCAAAGATAGTGGTACATGCACGGCCATTTGATCACCATCAAAATCAGCATTAAAAGCTGTGCAAACTAAAGGATGTAATTGAATTGCTTTTCCTTCTATTAGTTGCGGTTCAAATGCTTGTATACCAAGTCTATGAAGCGTAGGAGCTCTATTCAATAATACAGGATGTTCTTTAATCACTTCTTCCAATACATCCCAAACCTCTGGTCTTTCTTTCTCAACTAATTTTTTTGCAGTTTTAATAGTATTAGATAAACCGTATTGTTCTAATTTAGAATAAATAAAAGGTTTAAATAATTCTAATGCCATTTTTTTAGGAATTCCACATTGGTGTAAAAGTAAATGTGGCCCTGGAACAATAACTGATCTACCAGAATAATCTACTCTTTTACCAAGTAAGTTTTGTCTAAATCTACCTTGTTTTCCTTTTAACATTTCTGACATTGATTTTAGAGGTCTTTTATTTGATCCTAAAATAGCTCGCCCTCTTCGCCCATTATCGAATAGAGCATCTACAGCTTCTTGTAACATTCTTTTTTCATTTTTAATAATTATGTCAGGTGCGTTTAACTCTAATAATCTTCTTAATCTATTATTTCTATTAAGTACTCTTCTATATAAATCATTAAGATCAGAGGTAGCAAATCTACCACCATCTAATGGAACCAGTGGTCGTAAGTCAGGTGGTATAACTGGTAAGACTTCTAAAATCATCCAATCAGGTTTAACCTTTGATTTTTGAAATGCATTTAATAACTGTAATCTTTTAATGAGTTTTACTTTAGTAATGTCAGATTTTGTACTTTCAATATTTACTTGTACTTCTTTAATAGCTTTATCAATTTTTAATTCACTTAATAATCTTTTAATTATTTCAGCGCCAATTCCTACTTCAAATTTTCCTTCACCATATTTTTCTATTAATTCTTGATGTTTTTCTTCAGTAATAAGTTCGTATTGCTTAAGATCAGTTAAACCTGGTTCTATTACTATATATTCCTCAAAATACAAAACTTTCTCTAAGGATTTTAAAGTGATATTTAAAAGACTACCAATTCTACTTGGTAATGATTTAAAAAACCAAATATGTGCAACAGGTGAAGCAAGCTCAATGTGTGCCATTCTTTCTCTTCTAACTTTTGATAATGTAACTTCTGTTCCACACTTTTCGCAGATAATACCTTTATATTTCATTCCTTTATATTTTCCACAAATACATTCATAGTCCTTAGTTGGGCCAAAAACTCTACCACAAAATAATCCGTCTTTTTCTGGTTTAAATGTTCTATAATTAATAGTTTCTGGTTTTCTTATTTCACCAAAAGACCAAGAACGAATTTTATCAGGACTTGATATTGAAATACCGATACTATCAAAATCATCTACTTCTGTTGATGATCTTTTTTTTTGTGTTTCAAAAATTCTTTTCGATAAAGTCATAAATTATTTACCTTTCTGCATTTCTTAACTGAACATCTAAAGCTAAAGATCTTAATTCTTTAACTAATACATTAAACGATTCAGGAACTCCTGATTGAAAATCACTTTGTCCTCTTACTATAGCTTCGTAAACTTTTGTTCTTCCAGCAACATCATCTGATTTAACTGTTAACATTTCTTGTAAAGTATAAGAGGCACCATAAGCCTCTAAAGCCCAAACTTCCATTTCTCCAACTCTTTGACCTCCGAATTGTGCTTTACCACCCAAAGGTTGTTGAGTAACAAGACTATAAGGACCGATAGATCTTGCATGTAATTTTTCATCTGCTAAATGATGTAATTTAAGCATATAAATATAACCTACTGTTATTTTTCTATCAAAGTACATTCCATTTCTTCCATCAATTAAATTTACTTGACCAGAATTATCCAAACCTGTTTTATCAAAAAAATTATTAATATCAGATTCTTTTGCTCCATCAAAAACTGGTGTAGAAATAGAAATTCCTTTTTGTACTTCTTTTTTGAAATCTAGTAATTCTTTTTTATTACTAGTTATTTGTTCAACAACTTTTTTGTCATACAAAGCTCTTAAATTATCTTCAAGTTCTTTTTTTTGATTTTCTTTAACATATTGATCAACTAATTTACTAAGTTTTTTTCCTAATCCTGCACAAGCCCAACCTAAATGTGTTTCTAAAATTTGCCCTACATTCATTCTAGATGGTACGCCTAGAGGATTTAACAATATATCGACTGGTGTTCCATCTTCTAAATGAGGCATATCTTCAACAGGAACGATTTTAGAAATACATCCTTTATTACCATGACGACCAGCCATTTTATCACCAGCTTGTAATTTTCTTTTCGTTGCTACAAAAACTTTAACAGTTTTCATAACACCTGGTGGTAATTCATCTCCTAATTGTAATTTTTCAACTTTACTTTGAAATCTATGCTCTAAATTCTTTAATTCATCATCAAAACTTTTTATTAGATTGTCTACAACTTCTTGCTTTTTAACTTCTTTAAGATTTATTTTTCTTAAATCTTTAAGAGAAAATTCTTGAAGATTTTCATTAGAAATTTTCTGACCTTTTTTTAAATTATTTATAGTTTTAACATTAGTGTTATCTACAAGATTATTTTTTAATATTTGAGAGAAAGAATCTTCTAAAATTGTTCTCTCATCATCTCGATCTTTAGCTAAAGATTCAATTTCTGATCTTTCAATTGCTAATGATCTTTCATCTTTTTCAACACCTCTTCTATTAAATACTCTAACTTCAACAACTGTACCAGCGTCTCCTGGAGGAACTTTTAATGATGTATCACTAACATCAGTTGATTTTTCACCAAAAATAGATCTAAGAAGTTTTTCCTCTGGTGAAACAGTAGAATGGGTTTTAGGTGTGATTTTTCCTACAAGAATATCTCCTGCTTTTACTTCAGCTCCTATATAAACAATTCCAGCTTCATCAAGATTTCTTAATGCTTCATCTCCAATATTTGGAATATCTCTGGTGATTTCTTCTTGTCCTAATTTAGTATCTCTAGACATTATTTCATATTCTTCGATATGAACAGATGTAAATGCATCTCCTCTAACAACTCTTTCAGACATAATAATTGCATCTTCAAAGTTGTATCCTTGCCAAGGCATAAATGCTACTAAAATATTTTTTCCTAAGGCAAGCTCACCTTTTGATGTCGCAGGCCCATCGGCAATAATATCCCCCGCATTAATAACGTCTCCTTTTTTTAATAGTGGTACTTGATTTATACAAGTGCTTTGATTTGATCGTTGAAATTTTTTTAAATTATAAATATCAACGCCTGATTTATTTTGTGCTGGATTGGATGCGCTCACTACTATTCTACTAGCATCGACACTATCAACTTTTCCAGCTCTTTTTGCTACAATTGTAACTCCTGAATCTTTACCAACTGATTCTTCCATACCAGTACCAATAAAAGGTGCGTCCGGTCTTAACAATGGAACTGCTTGTCTCATCATATTTGAACCCATTAACGCTCTATTAGCATCATCATTTTCTAGAAAAGGAATTAATGCGCTTGCTACAGAAACTAATTGTTTAGGTGAAACATCCATGAAATCGATATTTGCTGGTTGCGCAATTAAAAACTCACCACCTTGACGTGCACTTACTAATAATTCAGTAATTTTTCCATTATTATCAATCTTTGTATTAGCTTGTGCAATAGTATATTTTTGCTCTTCATCAGCTGCTAAAAAAACTATTTCATCAGTTACTTTTTCTTTAACAACTTTTCTATAAGGGCTTTCTATCAAACCATATTTGTTAATTCTTGAATATGTAGCTAAAGAATTAATTAAACCTATATTTGGCCCCTCTGGAGTTTCTACAGGACAAATTCTTCCATAATGTGTAGGATGAACATCTCTTACTTCAAACCCTGCACGCTCCCTAGTTAATCCGCCAGGACCTAATGATGACACCCTTCTTTTATGTGTGATTTCAGATAAAGGATTTGTTTGATCCATAAATTGTGATAATTGTGAAGTTCCAAAAAATTCACGCAAAATAGAAACTGCAGGTTTAGAATTAATTAAATCTTGTGCGGTCGAAGTAAAAATATCTACAGATGACATTCTTTCTTTGATTGCTCTTTCCATTCTCACAAGTCCTATCCTATATTGATTTTCTATCAGTTCACCTACTGATCTAACTCTTCTGTTACCCAAATGATCAATATCGTCTTTTTTTCCTTTTGTATCATTTAAAAATAATAAATGTCTTGCTACTTCTAAAATATCATTAGGTGTAAGTACGTTTACTTTTTCATCAATTTTCATTTCATTTCTATTATTGAGTTTATATCTACCAACATCTGATAAATTGTATCTTTCATCATTAAAAAATAAATTTTGAAAAAGAGTTTCAGCTGCATTAATAGTTGGCGGTTCACCAGGTCTAAGATTTTTATATATATCTATTAATGCTTCTTCTCTGTTTAAATTTAAATCTGCATGAATAGTATTTCTTAAAGCTGCTCCGACATTTACATGATCAATATTTAGTATTTTAATATAATTAATATTTTTTTTTTGCAGATTTTCTAAATCTTTTTCAGTTATTTCATCTCCAGCTTCAAAAAAAATTTCACCAGTTTTTTCGTTTATTATGTCTTGAGCTAGATATTTTCCAATTACTGTTTGATCACTTAAAAATATTTCTTTTAAACCGTCTTGTTTAATTTTTTTAGCTTCGTCAAAAGAAATTTTGTCTCCTGACTTTTTTTTTACTGAACGATCCTTTGAGTCAATTAAATCAAATGTCAATCTAACATTGTTATAATGATCTACATCATATAAAGTTGTCCATCCATTCTCAACTTTAGATAGTTCGGTAGTTGTATAAAAATAATTAAGAATTTCTTCTGGTGAACGTCCTTCAAATTTCTTTTTTTTGTCTTTAGTATCTAAATTCTTTTGTAAAGCCATAAAGAAAGTACTTGCTAACATTTTTTTCTTTCTATCAATTCTGACATACATAATATCTTTTACATCAAATTCAAAATCTACCCATGATCCTCTCATTGGTATAATTCTAGCTGAATATAATAATTTACCTGATGGATGCCCCTTCCCATTATCGTGATCAAAAAAAACTCCTGGAGATCTATGCATTTGAGAAACAACAACTCTTTCTATACCATTAAAAACAAAAGTTCCTCTATCAGTCATTAAAGGTATATCTCCTAAATAAACTTCATCATCAACTGAGTCGCGAAATGATTTCTCATCAGGGTTTTCTTCGTCTATTTCATAACGCAATATTCTTAAAGTTACTTTCAGAGCTGAAGCGTAAGTAAAGCTTCTTTGTTTACACTCATCTACATCATATTTTGGTGTTTCTAAATGATATTTAACAAATTCTAAAGTTGCTTTTCCTGCATAATCAGTAATTGGAAAAATTTCTTTTAAGACTTGTTGTAATCCAATATTTTCTCTTTTATTTGGGTCAATATATCTTTGAAGAAACTCTTCATAAGAGCTCTTTTGAACTTCTATTAGATTAGGAATATCTAATATCTCAGGGATATTACCAAATCTTTTTCTAAAACGTTTTCGAGCTAGTAAATTTGTATCCATATATTTTGTAATATGGAGCTTGATTTTAACAGTAAAAAACTATTTTAATTCTACTTTAGCTCCAACAGCTTCAAGTTTTTTCTTAATCTCTTCAGCTTCTTCTTTTTTAACGCCTTCTTTAAGAGCTTTTGGCGCACTTTCAACTAAATCTTTTGCTTCTTTTAAGCCAAGCTCAGTAATCGCTCTAACTTCTTTAATAACATCAATTTTCTTATCACCTGCTGCAACCAATTCAATGTTAACAACTCCACCACCAGCATCTTCTTCGTCACCAGCTTCACCAGCAGCAGCCGGTGCAGCTACAGCAGCTACAGGAGCATTAGCTTCAACTCCCCATTTATCTTCCAATAATTTACTTAATTCTGCAGCTTCACTTACTGTAAGTTTAGATAAATCTTCTACAATTTTATTTAAAGTATCACTAGACATAATCTTATCTCCAACAAATTAACAATTTTTTTATATTTATCAACATTATTTTTATAAATTTTTAACTATTTTCTTTTTCTTTATTATTTTCATTGTTTTCTTTAATTTTAGGTTTTTCTTCTTCTTTTGCTTCAGTTACTGGTTTTTCTTCTTCTTTTGCTTCAGTTACTGGTTTTTCTTCTTCTTTTGCTTCTGTTGATGATTTAGGATCAGGAATATCCAATTTTGAATATTCATTAAAAACTCTAGCTAATTTATTAGCAGAAAATTTAAGAGCATAAGCAATATTTCTAGCTGGTGTCTGAATTAACGAAACTAATCTCGCACGAATTTCATCTAAAGAAGGCAACATTGCAATTTCTAAAACATCTTCTTTTTTTAAAAATTTATCACCAGAAATTCCACCTAGTATTAATAATTTGTCATTAGTTTTTGCAAAATTTACAGCTACTTTGGCTGCGGAAACTTCATCTTCTGAATATGCTAAGGCAACAGGACCATTAAATAATGCTTTAAACTCATCACTTTTATGATCCTTCAAAATTATTTTCATAAGAGAATTTTTTACTATAAGAAATTTTCCACCAACTTCATTAATTTGGATTCTTAATTCATCAGTTTGTGTTGTTTTCAAACCAGAGTAATGTGTGACAATTAATATGCCAACATTTTTTAAAGATTCTTTAAAATTTTTTACAAATTGTTTTTTTTGATCTTTTTTCATTAATAATTCTCATCTAGGAAATTAAGTTTTTAAATAAAACACCTATAATCTTAGAATTAGATTTGAAAATAATGAAAAAATTTAATTAATCAAGAAAATTATTTAATATCTTCTATTCTTAAAGACGGTCCCATAGATGAACTTAAAAAAACTTTATTAATAAATTTTCCTTTAATTGAATCAGGTTTAGATTTATTAATAGCATCTATGAATTCTTTAAAATTTGATAACAAGTTTTCTTCAGAAAAACTTAATTTTCCAATACCTGCTTGAACAATTCCATTTTTTTCTGATTTAAATTGAATTTGTCCAGATTTAATATTTTTTACAGTTTTTGATATATTGTCAGTTACTGTGCCAGTTTTTGGATTTGGCATAATACCTAAAGGACCTAATTTTTCACCAATTGTCCCCATATTTCTCATCATATCTGGAGTAGAAATAGCAATATCAAAATCTATTTTTCCTTCTTTAACATTTTTGATTAAATCTTCGTTACCTACTAAATCAGCACCAGCATCTTTAGCTTCTTTTAATTTATCTGTACTTGCAAATACTGCTACACGTACTTTTTTTCCAGTACCATATGGAAGTTGAGCAAATCCTCTTGAAAGTCCCTCTCCTTTTTGTTTTTCTTTATTTAACATAATAGAAATATCTAATGTTTCATCAAATTTAGTCGTCTTAAGAGATTTAAAAGTTTTAATAGCATCAAGAAAAGATTTGACTCTTTTTTCAACAATTTTTTTTTTATTCTCAATATATCTTTTACTTCTTTTGATCATTATTTTTGTTCTTTTTGTTCTTCAGGTGGTTTATCTGGAGATGCATTTTCACCACCTTTATCATCAGTTTTTCCTTCAACTGGTGTCGGTTTAATTAAAGTTGCTTTTTTAATTTTTTCATCAACAGATAATTTTCCACTTTCTACAACTTTATATCCCATTGATCTTGCTGTCCCAGCAATAATTTTTGCTGCTTGATCAATACTATGAGCATTTAAATCATCCATTTTTTTTTCAGCTATTTCTTTAATGATAGACATAGGTATTTGACAGATAATGTCTCTACCAGGTAGCCTACTAGATTTAGTTAAATTTGCTGCTTCTTTTAAAAAATGAGATGCAGGTGGTTTCTTTACTTTTATCTTAAAAGTTTTATCTTTGAAAACAGTTACAACACAAGGTATTGGCATTCCGGGTTTTTCTTTTTGAGTTTGTGCATTAAAAGATTTGCAAAATTCCATAATATTTAAACCTCTTTGACCAATTGCTGGACCAACAGGAGGAGCTGGATTTGCTTGTCCAGCTGGTATTTGTAATTTTAAGTATCCGTCAATTTCTTTTGCCATAATTTTTATTTAATTAATATATTACATTTTTTCAACTTGTGTATATTCTAATTCTACTGGTGTTGATCTACCAAAAATAGAAACAGAAATTTTTAATCTACCTTTTTCATCGTCTACTTCTTCAACCATACCATTAAATGAAGCAAAAGGACCTTCTATTACTTTTACTTGTTGACCAACTTCGTATACATATTTAGGTGCTATGTATTCAATACTATCATCTGCTTTTTTTAACATTTTCATTGCTTCGCTATGCGATAAAGGAATTGGTTTGTGATCATTACCTACAAAACCAGAAATTTTATTTGAATTCTTTACTAATTGCCAAGTTTCATTATTCATAATCATTTTAATTAGCATGTAACCAGGGAAAAAATTTTTTTCTGAATTTATTTTTTTTCCTCTTTTAATTTCAACAACTTCTTGTTTTGGAATTTGAAAATCAAAAAAAAATTTGCTTAATGATGCTTTACGAGCATTTTCAGTTATTGTTTTCGCTGCTTTTTCTTCAAAACCAGATGCAGCTCCTACAACATACCATTTAGCATCAGGATTATCGTTATCTATGCTTTCTGTAGTTTCTGTAGGTTGATTTTCTTCATTTACAGTTTCTGTAGTTTCTGTAGGTTGATTTTCTTCATTTACAGTTTCTGTAGTTTCTGTGTCTTTATTATTATTTACTAACTCTTTATCCATATTATTTTCTTCTGAAGTAGTTGATTTCTCTTCTTTAGTATCATTATTTTGTTTATCTTCAACCATTTTTTTTTTTTTAAAAAATTAATTTTATAAAACTTGAAAATATCCAATCGATAAATAAGAAAAAAAAAGCAGCCAAAATAACCATAAACAAAATAGCTAATGATGTCATCAATGTTTCTTTTTTTTTTGGCCATGTTACTTTAGAAACTTCAGATTTAGTCTCATTTATAAATTCATTTATCTTTTTTAACATAAAATTATAATATAATGGCAGGAGTGGAGGGACTTGAACCCGCAACCTTCGGTTTTGGAGACCGACGCTCTACCAATTGAGCTACACTCCTAAAAATACTTTTAATATCTAATAACATAGTAATAAAATTAAGTAAAATAATAGAAAAATAGAAAGATTTTAATTTTTGAATTAAGATTTTGCATCAGCAGCAGGTGGTTTTTGATCTCCACCTTTTTCTTTAGCTGGTTTTGTATTCTTTGCAGGTTCTCTTTTTGGAGTCCCTTCTATAACTTCACTTACAACACCTGACCCAACAGTTCTACCACCTTCTCTAATTGCAAATCTTTGACCTTTATCCATTGCAATCGGTGATAATAAATCAACTTCCATTTGTACATTGTCACCAGGCATAACCATTTCTACTTTATCTGGCAAATAAGCGGTTCCTGTTACATCAGTTGTTCTAAAATAAAATTGTGGTCTATAATTAGTAAAAAAGGGAGTATGTCTACCACCTTCTTCTTTTTTTAATACATAAACTTCACATTTAAAACTTGTGTGTGGTTTGATTGAACCAGGTTTACATAAAACTTGGCCTCTTTCTACTTGATCTTTTTCTGTACCTCTTAATAAAGCTCCAATATTATCGCCAGCTTCACCAGAATCTAATAATTTTCTAAACATTTCTACTCCTGTAACAGTCGTTTTTTGAGTTTCTTTCATGCCAACAATCTCAACTTCTTCATTAACATTTATTACTCCTTGTTCAACTCTACCTGTAACAACAGTACCTCTACCTGATATTGAAAATACATCTTCAACTGGCATTAAAAATGGTTTATCTTTTGGTCTATCTGGTTGTGGAATTTGTTCATCTACAGCTTTCATTAATTCAAGAATAGAATTTTTACCTATTTCGTCATCTTTTCCTTCTACAGCTGCTAAAGCAGAACCTTTAATAATTGATATTTTATCACCTGGAAAATCATATGATGATAGTAATTCTCTAGTTTCTTCTTCTACAAGAGCTATCATTTCTTTATCATCAACTTGATCAACTTTATTCATATAAACAACAATTGCTGGAACTCCTACTTGTCTAGCTAATAAAATATGTTCTCTTGTTTGTGGCATCGGACCATCTGCAGCGTTAATTACTAATATAGCGCCATCCATTTGTGCAGCACCAGTAATCATATTTTTTACATAATCGGCATGCCCAGGGCAATCAACATGTGCATAGTGTCTTTTTTCAGTTGTATATTCTACATGAGCGGTTGCAATAGTAATGCCTCTTTCTTTTTCTTCAGGCGCTTTATCAATTTGATCGTATGCAGTAAACTCAGCACCTCCACTTTCAGCTAAAACTTTAGTGATTGCAGCTGTTAATGTGGTTTTACCATGATCAACGTGTCCAATTGTACCAACATTACAATGAGGTTTCGATCTATCAAATTTTGCTTTTTCTGCCATATCTATATTCTATATAAATTTAAGAATAAATTAAACAAATTTTATTTTAAATCAAATAAAAAATCAAAATAAATTTGGAGCGGGTGAAGGGAATCGAACCCTCGTCATCTGGTTGGAAACCAGAGGCTCTACCATTAAGCTACACCCGCATGGTGGAGGGGGTTGGATTCGAACCAACGTAGACATAAGTCAACAGTTTTACAGACTGCCGCCTTTAACCACTCGGCCACCCCTCCAATAATAAATTATTTAAAAAATTGTATATATAAAAGGTGCTACAACTGTTCCTGAAGTAAAAAAGATCAAAGCACCGAAAAAAGTTAAAACAATAATAATTGGTAATAACCAAAACTTTTTTCTAACTTTTAAAAAATTATATATCTCAACTAAAAAACTCATAATTTACATTTGAGTATTTAAATACTTTTTATTACATTTCTTTGAAAAATTCCAGTAAGATTTTATTTTTTACTTTATAATAATATTTTTTTTATTATTTTAAATATTTAATATGCCGGCTTAGCTCAGTTGGTAGAGCAACTGATTTGTAATCAGTGGGTCAGGGGTTCGACTCCTCTAGCCGGCACCATTTTAGAAATTGGTTATCAAAAAAAAAATCAATAAAGAGCTTTTTAGTTGGTCTTTACTAGATTGGGCTAATTCAGCATGGCCTACAGTTATTATAACTTTTATTTTTTCTACTTATTTCGTAAAAAATATAGCTTCAGATGAAATATTAGGTACTTCATTATGGGGTTATGTATTATCTATTTCAGGGCTATTGTTGGCTCTATCTGCTCCAATAATAGGTATTTATTCAGATATAATAAAAAAAAGAAAAATTTTTTTAATAATTTCTTCGCTATTAACATGCTTATTTTCATTTCTGTTATGGTTTGTTGATCCAAGTAAAAATGTTTTAATAATTTGTTTAATAATTATTGGTTTAGGAAACATTTGTTTTGAAATATCAACTATATTTTATAATGCGTTATTAAAACAAGTTTCAAATGAAAAAAATATTGGAAAAATATCTGGAATTGCATGGTCATTAGGATACTTAGGTGGAATTATATCGTTAATTCTTTGTTTTATACTTTTTATAAATCCTGATAAAACAATTTTTAATTTAGATAAAGAAAAATTTGAACATATAAGAATTATTGGTCCATTTATAGGGCTTTGGTTTTTAATATTTAGTATTCCAAGTTTTATTCTAATAAAAGAAAAAAAAACAAAAATAAAAAAAATTAATTTAATAAAAAATATAAAAAAGACTTTTTTATCAATAGAAAAAACAACTCTTAAATTTTTAATTTCAAGAATGTTTTATACTGATGGTTTAAATACTTTATTTGCATTTGGAGGAATTTATGCTGCAACATTATTCAATATGGGATTTAGTGAAATAATTTTATTTGGGATTGCTTTAAATATTTCTGCTGGAATTGGATCTGTGATATTTGCTTTTCTTGATGATAAATTTGGACCAAAAATAATTATTAAAGGTTGTCTTTTATCTTTAATAGGTATTTGTTCATTTATTTTAATTACAAACAATAAAATATTCTTTTGGATTTTAGGAATTGGCATAGGTCTTTTTATAGGTGGATTACAATCTACTAGTAGATCTTGTATGGCTAGATTATCAAAAATAAATGATCAATCAAAAATGTTTGGTATATATGGCTTATCAGGTAAAATAACTGCTTTTTTAGGTCCCTACTTTGTTGCTTTATTAACAACTACTTTCAATAATCAAAAAGCTGGATTTATTAGTATTATTATTTTTTTTATATTAGGTTATTTAATTATTAAAGATCTAAAATTACCAAATTATTCTACATATAAATAACCGAAAATTTGATCAACTATAGTTTTAATTGATAGATCCACTGTTTCATCTCTATGATTAGTGTAGAAATAATAATCTGATAATCGAGAAAATAAAACATTATATTTTACTATCATTCTTTTTTTTTCATCATTATTTGACTTAATGCCTGAATTATAACCTTTAATAAATATTTTTTTTCTTTGAATATCTAATTTCATCCAATCATGCCCAGTATAATAAAATCTTTTAATATTATTTTTTGAAATTAAGTTTTCAATATTTTTTATTAGTAGACCCTTATTTATACAAATTTCGTTATAAAATTTATTAAAACTTTGTTCATTTATTATTTCCGATTCACTAGCTTCTTCAACTTCCCAATACCAACCTAATATAAAAGCTTTAGCAAAATCTTTTTTTTGAACTTCATTCCATTCATTAGAACTACAAAATTCTATAGTTTTTATTTCATTAAATTTTTTATCAATTAGTTCTTCATCTAACTCATTTGCATAAATTGAAGATGAAAGAAAAAAAATACATAAAAAATAAAAAAAATTTTTCATAATTTTTTTTTTAAAGTTATAATGTTTATAACATGCGTTATATTTTTAAATTCTCAATAGTTTTATTATTTCTTCTTAGTTCATTTCCAAATTTACTATTTTCAAATGACTTAATACAAAGAATTAAATTAGCAGAAAAATCTGTTAGCGATGCTGAAGATGCTTTTGCGATAGGGTCAAAAGGTCATTTTAAAAGTTTAGAAGATCTTATGGTTGTGAGAAAAAAATTAGTTAAAGCAAAAGAAATGTATGCAGAAATAAAAACTTATGAAGATAAACTTGATACTGCTCACTATAAAAATACAACTATAAGAATATTAAATGATTTAGAAACATTGACTAAATATATTATTGAGCATTCTGGATTAGATCCAAAACACTAAATAAATTTTTCAGTAAATATTTTGAGATTTTCTAAAAGAAATTTCTCTTTTTCTAAAAGTCTATTTTTAGATTGAATTGCTAATAATAATCTTTTACGAGCTGCTAATGAATTTTTATAAAAAAAGTTAATATTATTTTCATTTTCATAAATTGGATCTAGTTCCCCATTAACAGTTTTAAAATAAAATTCTTTATATATATTGTAAGTGCTAAAATGATTATTCAATGATTTACACAAACCACTTTCATAAAAAGCAAAATCTTTAATAATATAATATGCAACAGCTGAATATAAACGGTCATCTTTTATAGATGACAAAATTTTTTTAACATTTTCTAATGATTGTTGAGGAGTGTATATAGTTTCAATTGATCTGCTTACTTCAATTCCTAATGAATTATCTAATTGTTTTCTTTTATTAATTGTTTTATCTGGTTCATTTATACCTAAATCATTTTTTCTATTTTTTAATGAATCGTTAAAATTAATATCTTCACAGCTTAATAAAGAAGTATCAACTATAGATTTTTGTTCATCATTAAATTCTAAAGAAGGACGTTCTGATTCAGAAAATCCTAAATTAATATTTAAGAAAAAAATAAAGAAAAAAATTTTAAAGTAATGGTTCAGCATAAACATCGTCCATAGCAGATTTATCAAAATTAACATATGGCAATTCAATACCGTCTTTTACAGAGAAACCTAGCCACATGCCTGTAGCTCCATGTCCAGGTACTCCACAAAAAACAGAGTACTTACCAATAGTATAATCGTCTCTATTTTTTGCTTTAAATTTTACATCTTCATTACAAGATAAACATCCTTGTGCTGGTGATAAACTATACGCTCTTGCAATAGCAACTAATGTATCATCTGCTTCTTGAGGTATATTATCGTTATCCCACATTTTAATCACAGCTATGCTATGCCTGTAATTACCATCTGGATTAACAAATTTTAAATTTACATTCCAACCTTGTGGTACTATCAAATTAGCAGATCCATTATAAAAACCATTATAATTCCACGATCCATTATTTCCGTTATATGCTGATGTCAAAGTAAAAGTAACTAATTTATTACCAGCATCAACTACCATCCATGAAGGAGTAATTTTTTTAACAGATCCATGATGTTCTGCATAAGTCAAATTAAAAATAAATATTACAGATAGAAAAAAGAATGAAATGAATAATTTTTTTAAAAGCATTTTTACCTCATTAAAAATATAGGGCACCTTTTTAAAAAAAAAAGATGCCCCATAATATCTAGACTTTATTTATTAGTCTACTGTAAAAACAAGAAGGTTGTCCCCACGTGGTGCGTTAATTTGCGCATTACCACCTGAAGCAACTGCAACATGAAGTTTACCGCCTAGCTCATATAAAGCACAAGCAGCATTAGCTCCAGCTCCAGTTTGGAACTCCCAAAGTTTTTTACCGGTTTTAGCGTTATAAGCTCTGAAGTAACCATTGGCTTCTCCAGTAAAGAAAACGTCACCACCAGTAACACATCCACCACCTATCATTGGTTCAGCAGTATCTACTTCCCAAGCGATTTTAGCAGTATCAACGTTAACAGCAGAGATTCTTCCCCATTGTTTTTCACCAGGAATAGCAACAAAAGCTGAGCCTAACCATAGTTTACCTTTTTGATAACCAGCACTATGAGTAATATAATTCATAGGTTGGTGAAGATTAACATAATAGACTAGACGTGTTTTTGGGCTAAAAGCACCAGGTGACCATTCAACTCCACCATTAGCACCAGGAAGCATTCTTGTTCCCTCGCTTGTTGGTAAAGCAAAAAGGTTTTCATGAGGGATCATTTCTTTTGATCTACGGATTAAACGTCCGTCAGATGCTGCATGAACATAAGTCCACCCAGTTTTTCCACCATGAATAACACCTTTGACCATTTTTCCGCCTTCATCCTTTACATCCGCTAGGATTGGAGGAGAAACAGAATCAAGATCCCAGACATCGTGTCTGATATATTGGTAAGCCCAAATTAGCTTCCCATTATCAGCATTAAT
>MDSY01135657.1_pt1 | contig 16912 bp, 15 predicted proteins | sample 811131 | NCBI WGS metagenome assembly MDSY01 (sample SAMN05326643, study PRJNA326480) | marine metagenome | isolation source: seawater | place: Atlantic Ocean: South West | collected 2010
GAAAATCCATAAAAACTTGTTAACAAGATACTTAGGGAAATAAAAAATATTTTACGAACCATAATGATTTAAATCAGTTGTTTAAAATTCTGTAGTTTTAAGAGGGTAAATATAGAAAAAAACACGGTCATTCAAGAATTGTTAAAAAGATTTTGACTAAACAGGAGACTATCTACATTTCTCTTAAATTTACAACATATTTTTGGTTAAAAAAAATAGGTCTTCATGATTTTTTTCGATCGTTCCGGAACACAGTTTGGATTGATTTCTAAAGCTAATATTTCTCAGGATACATTTTTGTTTCCCGAAGAGAGTCTTGGTTTGGAAAAAGTTAAGCATCCTTCTAGACGACATGAATTTATTGGGATACGACAGCTTAGAAACAAAATGATTCCGAACCACGAGATTATTTATCTGCCCTCCGGAAAACCTGCTTTAAAAGAGAGTCTATTACACATTTCAATCTCTCACTCAGTACATACAATTTGCTTAGGCGTATCCGAATTCGATATTGGCCTAGACATTGAAGCTCCAAATGATCGAATCTTAAGAATTATATCCAAATTTTGCTCAAAGGAAGAAACATCACTTTTCAACGAGCAGTCCGTTCATGACATGACTCTGCTTTGGACCTTAAAAGAGGCAGCCTATAAAAAGGCAAACAAACCAGGATTAGACTTTAAAAAGGAGATAAAAATTATCGAACGAACAAATAATAATCAGCACTTATGTAGAGTGAGCAGAAATAACAAGGTCTCCGAATTCAAATTAGCCCATGAAGAAATTCAAGGGCAAATATTAACCTACACAACATAGCCGAATGAATATCTTCGATACTATCAAATCACTTTCTAAAGGTATAGCTATCTTAATTGATCCAGATAAGTTCAAAACCAATGAATCACTTGATCGTTTTTTGAATAAAATTAAATTGGCGGAGCCTGATTTTATATTTATCGGCGGAAGCGCTGTTTCCAAATTTGATTTTGATCGGTGCGTTCAAATGACCAAATTAATACTTTCGATACCTATTGTACTATTCCCTGGTGCTTCGCACCATCTTTCAAGTAAAGCAGATGCACTGCTCTTTCTTTCTCTAATTTCAGGACGTAATCCAGATTTTCTAATTGGTCAACATGTTGAAGCTATTGACGAGCTGGTTCAGATGGACATTGAAACCATACCTACTTCATATCTCCTGATAGATGGTGGTAAAATGACTTCTGTACAATATGTATCAAGAACACAACCTATACCACAAGACGAAATTTCGATTGCCCGAAAAACTGCACTTGCAGGTAAACACCTTGGTCAAAAATTAATTTACGCAGATGCAGGAAGCGGCGCACTTCACCCAATATCTAGTGCAATGATACAAGCGCTTTCTAAAGTCAATTCTCCACTCATTATTGGTGGTGGGCTAAGGTCCATAGAAAGTATTCAGCAAGCACACAGATCAGGAGCAAACCTTGTTGTGGTCGGAAACAAGTTAGAAGAAGATATCGATTTCTTGTTAGACTTAAAAAGCTATATGAAGGCCTAAAAATAAGCCTTCAAGCTAAGGTCCAGACTTTTTACAGAATGTGTTAATGCACCCATTGAAATAAAGTCCACTCCTGTTTCGGCATAAGCCAGTATTGACGAATCTGTAATACCTCCCGAGGCCTCAGATTCAATTGAATCCGGGATTAACGGAATCAATTCTTTCAATGCTTCGGGCGTAAAATTATCGAGTAAAATACGTTGTATTCCACCGGCAGATATCGCCTCGACAAGCTCTTGTTTCGTTCGAATCTCTATCTCTATGTCAACAGGGTTATCCATAGCTTGAACATAAGCTGTTGTTTTCTCTATAGCATTTCGGACTCCTCCGACAAAATCAATATGGTTGTCTTTTAGCATAATCATATCATACAATCCGAATCTATGATTCATCCCTCCTCCTATTTCCACTGCCATTTTTTCTAGCCTCCGAATCCCTGGCGTGGTTTTTCTAGTGTCTAATACGCGCGCACCAGTATCTTTGATTTTATCGACAATCTTACTAGTCTTAGTTGCGATGCCGCTCATGCGTTGCATAATATTCAATACTAATCTTTCAGTACTCAATATAGATTGAGCTTTACCCTTTACATTGAGTACAATGTCTCCAACCGCTACAGCTGCTCCATCATTAATAAAAACCTCGACTTCTAATGTTGAATCATACAATTCAAATACGCGCTTTGCTACCTCGACCCCTGCGAGAACACCGTTCTCTTTTACAATTAATTTAGCAGTCCCTAAATCCGTAACCGTTAAACAAGATAACGAGGAGTGGTCTCCCTCTCCAATATCCTCTTTCAAGGCATTTAAAATAATATCATCAATCATAGCTACAAAGATAAAGTATTGACCTATTCTAAAGATTAGTTTTTACATTTAACTTATGAATCTTGAAACAGAAGAGCTTAAGAATTCTTTAAAGGTGTTACCCGGATCTCCTGGTATATATAAGTTCTTGGATAAAGATGACGTTATTATTTACATTGGAAAAGCAAAAAACCTAAAAAAAAGAGTATCCTCCTATTTTTCTAAGAACAGCACCAATTTTAAAACAAAAACCCTTGTAAAGTCAATTCAAGGTATTGAGCATGTGGTGGTTGGGTCAGAAAAAGATGCCTTGTTATTGGAGAATAATCTCATAAAATCTCATCAACCCAAATATAATGTACTGCTCAAGGATGACAAAACCTACCCATGGATTGTTGTTACAAGTGAGCCTTTTCCAAGAATTTTTTCAACACGAAAAAAATTCAAAGACGGTTCAACCTACTATGGACCATACACTAGCGTTAGACAAATGAATGTACTGCTCAATCTAATAAGTGAGCTTTATCCGATTAGAGGATGTAAGCTTGACTTATCAGCTGCAAAAATTTTGGAAGGGAAATATTCTGTTTGTCTTGATTTCCATATTGGAAAATGCAAGGGTCCATGTGAACAAAAGCAATCTGAAAAAGCATATGATTCCATTATATCCGAAGCCAAGTTATTGCTATCAGGAAAAACAAAATCCTTACTACAGTTGCTTGCGAAAAGAATGGGGTATTTGGCTGATAATTATGAGTTTGAGGGTGCAGAGCAGACAAAAAAAAATATTGAAAGCATTAAAAAATATACTGCTAAATCGATTATCGTATCCAATCTAAAGGACCTTGATGTCTTCACCATTGTAAAAAAAGAAAAGGCGTTTTACATCAATTTCATGGTCATCAATGAGGGAGCGGTCGTATATGCCTACAGCAACAAGATTAAAAACTTATTAGACAAAACTTCGGAAGAAATCTGTGCTGTTCAAATTGATTTTCTGAAGGAAAAATTTAGTAGCATAAATCGAATTGTATTGGTGAATGAAACATTAGACTTCGAGCATCCAAATTACGGGTTTGAATACCCTCAAAGAGGCGAAAAGAAACAACTCATAGACTTGTCTCTAAAAAATGTTCAAGCCTATATTCTGAATCAAAGAAAAAAAGAAATTCTCCAAACTGAAAATAGTAGTGAGAAAAGAGTTCTAGAAACCATTAAGAAAGACTTTAAATTAAATGCCCTGCCCATACATATGGAATGTTTTGACAATTCAAATTTCCAAGGCAGCTTCCCGGTTTCCGCATGCGTTGTGTTTAAAAACGGGAAGCCATCCAAAAGAGACTACAGGCATTTTAATGTTAAAACGGTGGAAGGGCCAGATGATTTTGCAACGATGAAAGAGGTTGTCTATCGCCGTTATAAGAGACTGACCGATGAAAATAAAAGCTTACCTAATCTAGTTATTGTGGATGGTGGAAAAGGACAGCTTAGTGCTGCAGTTTCTGCCCTAGAAGAACTCAATTTGAGGGGTAAAATACCCATTGTTGGCATTGCAAAACGTTTGGAAGAAATATTTTTCCCAGGCGACCGATACCCAATTTACCTCGATAAACGAAGTGAAAGTCTAAAAGTCATTCAATTCATGCGAAATGAATCTCATAGATTTGGTATAGAGCACCATAGGAATAAAAGAAGCAATGCCGCACTTCATTCTCAAGTAGAAGATATCGAGGGCGTCGGACCAAAAACAATTGAGCTTCTATTTCAGAATTTCAAAACAATTCACGGAATTGAAAAAGCAGATATGCCTGAATTAGAGAAGATCGTTGGTAAGCACAAGGCTAGGATCATCCATTCTCATTTCCAAAAAAGCAGTTAAAGCTTCACAAAAGGTAGAGATGATGAAACTGTCTCACCGCTTAACTGAATGATGTAAGAGCCATTAGAAAGCGACTGCGTATTCACCAACACACTGTTTTTTCCCTCCTTTGCCTGTATGCCATATGACCCAATTACTTTACCAAGAAGGTCAACTATTTCTATCTGTAGCAATTGATTTGAACCCAAATCAAAGTCTACTGTTAGCTCTGCCTCAGCTGGATTCGGATACAATGTCAAACCAAGCATTTGTGGATTATCGAATAAACCTGTGACGAGCTCATCTGATGGCTCACCTGTATATAGATTAATATCATCCAAGTAAAAATTATTCCCACCTTCTCCTTCAAACCTAAATTTCATTCTAAAGTTCGATGTATAAAAAGACTCGTTTATATTGACCATATGAACTGTTCTCCAATCGTTCAACGATGTTGGATACCAGCTTGAATTAGAAGCGGTGGAGCCTAACTGATTTCCACCTAAGGTCTTTTTCTGAGACCAAAAATCACCACAATTATTAGAAACAAATACTTTTAAAAGCTCATAATCAGAAGATGTTCTCTTACGGTAAGCGTATCGAAAACTCAAGGTGATGTCTTCTGTTTCCGGAACAGAGGAAAGGTCTATAGACTGAGATATCAATTCATCAATATTTGAACCTTGCTGACCAAAATTTGGCAGTCTAACACATTTACTGCCTGAATAGCCAAAACTTGACTCCAATGTAAATGCATTGTTGTTGTTTAAGTTAACCACTTCCCAATTCGTTAGATTCTGCAAGGAAGAATATTCCTCGAAACCTTCCCAGAACGGAAGCCCTGCCGCTGAAGGCAATACCCGAATAAAATTGTTCTTGGTTTCGACATCAGTACTCGAACCATCAGAAGCCGTAAGGGTTATTGAGTATAGTCCTTCATCTGAAAACACAATACTTGGATTCTGTGTAGAAAAGTCAGATCCATTCGAAAAAGACCAACCAGTAGATGGTGAAATAGCCCAATCCCAGCTCGAAACAGCGTTGTATGAGTCATCTGTAAATTGTATTTCATCACCTGCACAGAGTGTGGTTCTATCTGCTTCAAATTGTGCTTTACACAATACTAAAACCCCTGTAGCACCAGTCGCATTTAGGTTACTTGTCTGCCATAAGTTTTTTCTTCCTGTACTTTGGACCTGAAGCGCAGCTCGCATTCTTATTTTTTGACCTTCCGTATACATCTTTGAACAATAAGAATAATCCATGTAGTTCTCCACATTATCTCTTATGTTAAAACCCCAGTATGAATTATCACCACTACATCCATTTGAATTCATATTACAGGAGGTAACTCCAATACAAAGCGGTGTATCTTGCACGCCGTCATCCTGATTACAACTCGTGGCAACATTTGGATTATTATCCCCACCCCAAGTATGACTTAAATTCAACCAGTGACCCACCTCATGAGTTAGTGTGCGACTAGTTCCTATAGAACTCGTACCGATTGAACCTGTATAATTATGAAGGATCCATATCCCATTACCCATGCTGTTTGAACTCCAGTTTCCAGGATTATATGTATACCCTGCTGCTCCTCCAATATCTCCGCAAACAAAAACATTAAGATATTTATTTCCAGGCCATGAGCCATTGTAAACATCATTGCCAGAAACGATAGCATTCACCTGATCTCCCCCATCCTCACCTTGTACACTAAGTACAGAGGAAGTTCTAGTAATACCCTTAAAACATTGTCCATTTGGTGCTTTTGTTGCTAAAACAAACTCTATTTCAGAATCTGACGGCATTCCTTGAAAGTCTGGGTGCACATTTGCAGCATCTGGGTTTCCCAAACGGAAGTCACGGTTTAAAAGCGATAAGGCGTCATAAATCTGCTCATCTGAGACATCTTCTGGGCCTTCATTGTGAAGAACATGAAATACAATTGGAATATTATAAACCACATCTTTTTCCATTGGCTCCTTCAACTTCTGTTGAAACTCTTCCTCTGCTAAAGCATTGAGACTGATAAATTCTTTGTCTTTTCTTAGCTCACGCATCTTGATGTGCTGATGACAGTATTCAACGGACTCGCCTTCACGAGCGTTGGTAGGGTCAAAGACCCTGTTGTTTTGAGCACTGACTGAAACAGAAATCAAAAAGAAAAAGGAAAGGAGAAGTAAAGTGATTTTCATTGTTTGTTTTTTAGAATAACGTTGGTATTGGTTTAGGGTTTGCTAAAATAACCATTTATTTATTCTTTACATAACGTTCAATTCAGCTTTTAGGTTCAAAACAAGCCTCTGTGTTTAATGAAACAACAAAAAGAACAATTCTATAATTCACCTAATAACTTATGCTTAAATTTGCACCATGAAAACAAGAAAAGCCATTGATACCTTATCCATTGCTACTAAAGTCGTTCTTCCAAATGACACCAATACCTTGGGTAATCTATTCGGAGGAGAATTACTGGCCTGGATGGATGTTATTGCAAGTGTTTCAGCGCAGCGTCATTGCCGACGTGTCGTTGTTACCGCTTCTGTGAATCATGTATCTTTTAAAAAACCAATAAAAGAAGCGTCTATCGTTACCCTTGAAGCAAAGGTTTCTAGGTCTTTTTATTCGTCTATGGAAATCATCATTGATGTTTACGTCGAAAATCAAGTAACGGGTGCACGCGAGAAATGCAATGATGCGATATATACATTTGTTGCTGTCGACCAAAACGGAGGCCCAATTCAGGTCCCTGACCTTATCCCCGAAACGGATGAAGAAAAAGAACGCTTCGAAGGTGCATTGCGACGCAAACAACTTTCATTAATACTAGCCGAAAAAATGAAGCCTTCTGAAGCAAGTGAATTGAAACGCCTTTTCGCTTAAAATTCTTTTTTAACAAGATTCACTTTATATTAGGGCATGAAAAAAATAAATTCCCTTTTAGATCAATATGGTGAAAGCCATAAGAATGCTACAAACAAACTCATTCACTGGATATGCGTACCCGCAATTTTCTTCAGTATTGTCGGGCTTGTTTCCATCATTCCTTTTCCATGGGAAATAAATTTGTTTGAGGATATAAACCTAAGCTGGGCATTAATTGCACTCATCGTAGTTTTGTTGTACTATGTTTCGCTTTCTATTCCACTTTCAATCGGAATGTTGCTCTTCTCGATTGGATGCCTTTATCTATGTTCACAAATTAATGGTTTCAATTATGCAATTTGGACCTATGTTGGGATTTTTGCGATCAGCTGGGTTTTTCAGTTTATTGGACATAATATTGAAGGAAAGAAACCCTCTTTTCTAAAGGACATACAATTCTTACTTATTGGACCGGCTTGGTTGATGCACTTTATTCTTAGGAAGTTAAAAATTCCCGTCTAATGAAACTCACTTTTCTTTTTCTCCTTATTGCGAATATAGGTTTTTGTCAATCACCATATGGAGACTGGTATGCAACGCTAAAAGCAGCAAACTTACCTTTGGTTTTTCATATTGAAAAGGATGGAAAAAGAAACCAAATTACGGTTGATTCTCCAAAACAACAGGCCTTCAAAATGCCTGCAGAGATTGTGATTTCCTCAGACCATACCCTCAAAGTTGAAATGACGAACTTAGGTGTTTCATTCGAAGGGGTCTATTACACTGATTCTATTTCCGGAACCTTTAAACAAGGACCAATTGTTGAAGCAATGATTTTTTATCGAGAAAAAACTGAACCTGAAAAAGCAAAACGACCTCAGAATCCTAAAGCTCCTTATTCGTATCTTCAGGAGAGGGTTAAGTTTAAAAGCTTGCAAGATTCCTTCTCACTAGCAGGAACACTCACATTACCAAAAGATAAAAATAATGTTCCAGCTATCGTATTGGTGAGCGGAAGTGGACCTCAAAATCGAGACGAGGAAATGATGGGGCATCGACCATTCTGGGTACTCGCAGATTACCTAACTAATTTGGGGTACGTTGTACTGCGCTACGATGACCGCGGTAGCTTTGATTCAGAGGGAGACTATAGCGCTGCAACGACAATTGATTTTGCGAGTGATGCATCAGCCGCAGTTAATTTTGTAAAGAAACGTCCTGAAGTGGATTCAACTAAAATTGTGGTTATGGGTCATAGTGAGGGAGGTTTAATTGCAAATATTTTAGGGGCAAGTATTCCAAACCTTTCTGGCATTGTATCACTTGCAGGTACGTCAATTAGAGGTGATTCTATATTGAAGATCCAAACAAAACTCATAGCCGAAAGCACTGGGGAAAAAGACGCCCAATTGGATTTGGCATACGATTACAATTTAGCCATATGGGACGCAGTTATTGCCTCTAAAAACATAAAGGAATTTGAAAAAGCATTGGAGTCAGTCTCAAATGACTTTGTAAAAAGATTTAGGAAGAAAAAACTCATTAAAAAGAGTGAAGAGAGGGAAGTCATAGCTGCTGTAAAAAAAACTTGGCTAAACCCTTGGATGTATGAATTTATAAGATATTCTCCTAGCATGCACATACCGAATATAGCTTGTAATGTTTTGGTTTTAATTGGTTCTCGAGATATTCAGGTTACGAGTAAAGAAAATATCAGAGGATATAATGATTTACTTCCGAAAAACGGAAAACTTCACTTGGTCAAGGAACTAAATGGGCTTAATCATTTATTTCAGAATTGTAAAACATGTAGCATTAGCGAATACGGGCAGCTTGAAGAAACCTTCTCTACAATAGCACTTGAAGAAATACGTTCTTTTCTTAAGACAATATGGGAGGAGTAAATAAAGACAAAGGAAAAAAGGTTCTGGTCATCCGATTCAGTGCTATTGGAGATGTCGTATTAACGAGTCCAATTATTCGCGCATTAAAATCAGCTGGATTTCAGGTCGACTATGTTGTCAAGAAAAAATTCAAAAATGCTATTGAAAATAACCAAAATATTGACAAACTATTTACCCTTGAGCAAGAAGATTTAAAGGAGGAATTATTGACTCAAAAATATAGCTTGGTGATTGATCTACAAAACAACCTAAAGTCATTAAGATTAAGAAAAGGATTGTCTCAAAACATTCGAGTAGTTAATAAAGAAAATATTAAAAAGCTACTATTGGTAAGGACAGGAATCGATTTATTACACAATCAGCATATAGTAGAAAGGTATTTTAAGGCATTAGGTGATTTGGGTGTCGAAGACGACGGAAAAGGACTAGACTTCCATATCCCTGATGATTTCAATATGGATCATAAATCTATCCCATTAGACCTTTCAAAACCCTATATTGCCTGGGTAATTGGAGCCTCCTATCCCAAAAAAGTATTACCCATGGAGCACATTATTGAAACCTGTAATGAAATAAAGCTGCCGATTGCGATTTTAGGGGGTCCTGGAGATCAATCAAATGGACAGCAATTGATTGAAACTGTAAACCATCAAAATATTCACAATTTATGTGGGAGGCTCAGCCTCATAGAATCAGCATTTATTGTGAAAAAATCTTGTCTTGTTTTATCTAATGATACAGGGCTAATGCACATTGCATCTGCCTTTAGAAAAAGAATAATCTCATTTTGGGGCTGCACAAAACCTAGCCTCGGCATGTTCCCATTCAGGCCTGAGAAGGGCTCCATTGAACTCGTAAGCAATAGTCATAAAGCACCATGCTCAAAGCTCGGTAATAGATGTAAATCAAACAATAAAGGATGCATTAAGAATATCGATCCAAAAAACATATTAAAATCTGTGGAGCGTTTGTTGAAAATGCGATGAGCCTGTTATTAATTGGCCTTAAGCTTCATGGTTACGGAAGTTCCCTCATCTTTAACAGATTCAAAACTGCCCTCTATCCCAGCCATATTCATCCGGTATTGAATATTCTCTATACCTAAGCCCTTTTGGACCTCATTTATTTCGAAACCTATGCCGTTATCCATAGCCATGATCAGAATTCGTCCTTGATGCTTTTTGACCCTGATTGTGAATTCTGTTGCTTTCGCATGCTTCAAAGAATTATTAAAGAGCTCTTGAATAATTCTATAAAGGTTGAATTTATCCGCATGGTTTAAATCATCTTCTTGAATCTCATCTTCAATATCAATGATGAACTGAATTTGACCTATAGAGCTAATTCGGTATGCAAACCTTTCTATGGCATTCAGAAACCCTTTTTCCAATTCAGGCGGCAAAAGATTATAAGCAATATCTTTTACCTCTCTAATACAGTTTTGAAGCAAGTTCTCTAAGTCTTTGAAATTCTCTTTTTGACCATCTGTCGGATTGAAATTTTGAAATAATAAATTCAAAAGAACCATCTGCTGTCCTAATCCATCGTGAAGCTCTCTGGCAATTTTTTTCTTTTCAGACTCCTCAGCTTGAGAGATCAAATCAAACTTATGTTTTTCAAATTCTAACTCTTTAGTCTTGTCGATAATCAGAGCTATGTACTCTGTTTGCTCGCTGTCAGATTCAATTTCATTAATGACAATATCAACAACAATTTCATCGTTATCTGACGTCAACTGAGTATATCGACCACCCTGTAGGTCAATTTTAATTGCTTTATCAACATTGAACGAACTAAATGGTCTTTTTGTCAGCTCGAGATGGGAAACCTTATACAGTCTTTGCGCAGCATCATTAATCAATCCCGTTACCATCTCATCGCCTATCAGCTGAATAATGGGTAAGGGGGATTTATTAAAAACATCCTTAAACTTTCGTTCTGATTTGCGGATTTTTGAGGAGAGTTGTCGCCTCAAAAGACCATACTTAATGGTTCGTTTTAGAACTTTGGCATTCAGGTTACTCTTAATAACATAGTCTTGTCCTCCTTTGGATACGATCTCAAGAGCAATAGATTCATCATCCATACCCGATAGCACAATGACAGATGCCAAAGGGAACATTTTAAATATCTTTTCGTAGGTCTCAACACCATTGGAATCTTCAATATTTAAATCCAAAAGAATGACATCAGGCTCTTGAAATTTCCTTACCTCTCTTGCTTCTTCAATCGATGCAACAGAAATGATATTATCACTTGGAATCTCAGAGGTGCTAAGTTGAAATTTTACATTCTCAGCAAAGGACAAATCATCTTCAACAATAAGAATTTGAGCCTTTTCCATAACTAATCAATATTTCTGATAAGAACTTTATCCCTGTTAATCATCTTTTGGACTTCCTGTTTAAAAACAGAAATTTGATCCTCTTCAAGACAATTTGTAGGAAACAATAGTTGTAGCTCTTGAATGTAGTCAAAATAAATAGAATCTTTCCCTAAGGTGATTTTCTGAAGACCAGTGAAATATACAATAACAACCTCTCGATCCGAGGCAATTATTGCCTTTGAGGAGACGCCGACACGAAATCTATTTCGAGAACCAATAAGAAGGAAAACAATGCTCTCTAGACAAAAGAAGAATAATACGGCACCTGGTAAAATCCATGATTCCATCAAAAAATAGAATGCAAATGTAAGTGAACCCATGACCAAGACTTCAAGCAAGGTATATGTAACCACTCTTTGTTTTCTCTTTTTGCTTATTGCTGTATTCCATGCAAAACGAGTCGTTTTATTCACAATGTATATGCCCATCCATCTGCGGACACTTCGCCAACCTAGTAAGGCAAAAAATAGTACACCAAATCCCAAATAAATGTAAGACTGAAAGGGCAAATTACGGCCAGAAAGATGCAGGAAATCAATCTGAACATCATAACCAACATATATACAGAAGCCAATCAATAATATGCTAAAAAATAAAAGAACGCTATTGGTGAAGCTATTCATTCGGAATCATTTTTATTTTTCTTTTTAATAGTTCAATCTCCTCTTTTATTTTATCATTCTTCTCATTTACCTGAGCAAAGAGCTTTTCTGACCCCTTAGATACTGAAAAATAGCCCATGTTGGTTTCTGCTTTTATCAAGTCTTTTTCAAGGTCAGAAATTTTGAGACGCAAAGATTTTTTTTCACGTGCAAATTGATCAGCGGAACCTTGAGAAGATGAGCCCGCATCTATTTTAACCTTAAATAATAATAAATCAATCTCATTAGGGCTCATATTAGCCGCTTCAAGCTGCAGTTTCAATACCTTATTAAATTCTTTAAGTAAACCACCGAGGGCAGAAGTAGGAACGCTACCAATTTTCTGAAAATCCTCAGCTACCTTTTTAATGTCCTCGACAGAAGAAACTTTAAGTTTTGTTATTGATGCTAAGAATTCTTTTCTAGCTGCAAGATTTAAGGTCAGCTGTTTTTCATTGGCCTTGCTTGTTTCTTCTTTTTTGTTGAAGAAATGATCACAAGCGCCGCGGAATTCTTCCCAAAGCTTTTTTTCATACCGCCCGGCAGACTTTAATGTTTTCCATTTTTTTTGAAGCTGAATCAAGGAATGAGAAGCCTCCTTCCAATCTTCAGAAGACTTTAATTCATTTGCCTCTAAAATCAATGCCTTCTTGGCATCCCTAGCATCCTTATCTTTATTATCGCGATGCTTGTAATGTTCTTTTTTCCTTTTGAAGAAGGAATCACATGCGGCTCTAAATTCTTTCCATATGGCATCATTGTCTTTCTTCGGCGCAAAACCAATTTTCTTCCAATCTGCTTGAAACTTAAGCACCTCATCTGTGGTTTTTTGCCACTCTTTTTGACCTTCAATATCCGTTGTTCCGTCTAAAAACGCTTTGAGGCTGCCAAGAACGGCCTGTTTCTTCTTCAGGTTTTCTTGTTGAGAAGCTCTATGCTGCTCGTAATGTTTATTTATTTTATCATAAATAGATCTTACGACTTCCCAATAGCTTGTTTTTAAACCATCCCATTCCTCTTTTTGAACTGGGCCAACATCTTCCCATTCATCTTGGTAAATCCGCAAAGTTTTTTCAAGCTCACGAATCTGTTCACATTCGTTTCTCAAGGTTTGAAGCTTCACAATCACCTTTTGTTTGAGCTGAGTGTTTCTCTTATAATCGTGCTCCTTGAGCTCTTTATATATTGTTATGTTGTGAAAAAAAAGCTCTCTTAAACGTGAATATTCTTTCTGAATACTATCTCTTTTATCTCTAGGAATGTCGCCTATTTTTTTCCAAGTATCCTGAATGGTATTATAGCCATTAAATGCAGTGCCTATATTCTCCTCATTTTCGACTAGGTTTTTAAGGTCCGAAATAAGACTATTTTTTAGCTTTAGATTCTCGGCTTCAAGTTTGTTTTTCAGATCTAGTTGCAGTTTTTTCGCATCCTTATACTTCGAAAATAAAATATAAAAGGATTCTTTAATGATTGTGTAATCAACCTGCTCAATATCCTCTCCTAGCTCTTTCGCTTTTAAAGTAGCAACTTGTTGTTTCCCTTCGCTATGAAGTAACCAATCGTCAAATTCAGTTTTGAGCTTAGACACCTCTCTTGAAACTGAAAGCATATCCTCTTCTAGAAGCAGGGTATTTAGTCTACTGATATATTCGTTTTCCATACTTAATTTTTTAAATCAAACGAGGACAAATCATTAAATGCCATGACGCGTTTGACAATCTCCTTCTGAGTCACTTCCAATAAACGCTCTGTTCCGAACTTCTCAACGCAGAAAGAAGCCATGGCTGAACCATAAATAACCGCTCTTTTTAAATTCTCAAAACTATGGTCTTTAGTAGAGGCGATATAACCCATAAATCCGCCTGCAAATGTATCTCCAGCACCTGTTGGGTCAAAAACCTCTGCTAATGGCAAGGCAGGCGCAAAGAACATTTTATCGGCAGAAAAAAGTAAGGCACCATGCTCTCCCTTTTTGATAATGACATAAGTAGGACCCATTGTCAAAATCTTTTTTGCAGCAGTAACCAAAGCGTATTCCCCAGTAAGCTGTCTTGCCTCTTCATCATTCACAATCAAAACATCAACCATGGATATCGTTTTCTTCAAATCATCCATCGCAATATCCATCCAAAAATTCATCGTATCCATAGCTATTAGCTTTGGACGATCTTCCATCCTTTCAATAACCGTGCTTTGTACTTGAGGACTAAGATTCCCCAACATAACGTAGGCTGAATCTTGATAGCTATCGGGAACTATTGGGTCAAAATGTTCCAAGACATTAAGCTCTGTAACTAAAGTGTCCCGACTATTCATGTCGTTGTGGTATTTTCCAGACCAAAAAAAGGTCTTCTCACCTTCCTTTACTTGCAACCCATCTGTATCTATTCCTCTCGAATTCATATCATTTAATACATCTGAAGGAAAGTCTGAACCTACGACAGAAATGATATTTTGCTTTTCCATGAAAAACGAAGATGCAAGTGAAATGTAGGTTCCAGCTCCACCCACAATTTTATCAGTTTTTCCAAAAGGTGTTTCTATCGCATCAAAAGCTACACTACCGACGGTTAAAAGACTCATAATTTTTTTTTCCAAAGATACGGAATTCAAAGAATGCTAACCTAATAATCTTGTGCCTTGTTATAAAATCACGCTCCATAATTCCTTATGAATTTGTATTTTTAAACTAATGAAATCTTCCCTCCTTATTTTAACGCTGATATTCAGCCTTGTACAAGACGTATTGGGTCAAGAAAAGGCGATTTTAAGTGATGATGAAATTTTCACTGACATCAAGCTTCAATCAATAAAAAGCCTAAATCCACAGAAAGCATTATACGAAGGTTTCTTAAATGCACTCGAATCGGATAAGTACTCGAAGCAAACGAAAATTGAATTAACAGCAAGTCTTTATAATCATTACCTTAAAGAAGGCTCCTTTTTGACTTTTCAAACAGCTTTTGAAAAACACAGCGCACTATTTGAGAACAATGCAATTCTATATACGTATTGGCAAACAATTTCATTGGAGTATAATGAGCAATTCAAAGCGATGTTTAACAGCGCTGAAAAGCTCTTCCAAGAATCAGAAAAATCAGGTGACAACCAAAATGTTAGCGATGCTTATCGTTTATTGGCCAGGTCAAAAATGTACCTAAACGAAAAAGATTCTTCTCTTTTATTTGCCAATCTAGCCTTAAACTTTGCAAAAAGATCTGACTCAAAAAGAGCTGTAGCCTATACCTTCAAAGATCTTTCGGGAATCCAAGCGTATTTTGGCATGATAGGAAAAAGTACCTCAACGCTATTAAAACTGAATCAAGAAGCTGAGCGCATTAAAGATTACAACCTACTCTGCTGGTCTACAATGATGATTGCTGAGCGGTCCTTTCAGGTAAACTCCTTTAATGAAGCAAGAACATATTACCGAAAAGCTCTAAATATCGCAGAAAAGAATAGTCTAGAATTATTTAAAGTTCAGATTTTTGGAGGACTCACAGAAATTGAACTTGCAAGTAATAAATTAGACGCTGCATGGACGAACATAAAGAAAGGTTATACCTATTTCAACCAGCAGAAAGAAAGCATCTTTTACCTCGATTTTAAATTGACTCATTCCAAATATTTAATTGAACTTGATTCCTTAATTGAAGCTGAAATTATTCTTTCTACCAATCTTGATAACTATGATAAACTTAATTCATCAAGTGGGCTTGGAAGGACGCATCACTTGATTGGAAGAATGTATTTACGTGAACAAAAATGGAAAAAGGCTCAAGCTTCGTTTAATACCTCAAAATCCATTTTAGATCAACTTCCTGTCTCCGATTACAGCCTGGGAAACTATAAATTCCTAGCACAGGTATTTGCAGAACAAAATCAATTCCAAAATGCATTCAAAAACCTCAATATTTTTCAAAAGCATATTGAAAACAACTCGTATTTAAGCGGTAGTAAAGCGATTAATGAGCTTACCCAAATGTATTCGAGAGAGCTCAGAGAGTATAGGATCAAAGAGCAAGAAAGAGTGATCAAAGACCAGCAAAAAGAGAAAGAACTGCTCGCCCTGAAGGGGGAAAAACAAATGTCTACCATTGTTTTGATTATCATCATCTTGATTTCGACTATTGTAATTGTTCTTTTCTATCTGAGACAGCTAAAAATCAATCAGGTAACAAAAGAAATTGAAATGTCTCAAACCTTGTTAAGGACGCAAATGAACCCACATTTCATCTTTAATGCTATGTCGGTTATACAAAGCTCTCTTTACGAAAATAACCCCTCAAAATCATCAAAATTTCTCGTAAGCTTTTCGAGACTTATACGTTTGATTTTAGAAAATTCGCCTAAAGAATTTATCACCCTCGAAACGGAGATTGAGATATTAGAAAAATACCTAAAGACCCAAAAACTAAGGTTTGAAAATAGGTTTGATTATCAAATTAATGTACCAGAGGATTTGATTTTCAAAAAGGTACTCATCCCTCCCATGATTACCCAACCATTTGTTGAAAACTCTATAGAACACGGTCAATTAAATATCATTGAAAACGGGAATATCTCTATTGATTTTTCAGAAAAAGACAACATGCTTTATATTGAGATTATTGACAACGGTGTAGGTAGAGCGGAGTCCGGAAAGAAAAAGAACTCGATGAATGAGCACAAGAGTATGGCCCTTGACATTACGAACAGAAGGGTTGAAATAATCAATAAAAAATATAAATCAAAAGCCAATATATCTATAGGCGATCATCTTACGGACCAGAAATACACTGGGACACGTGTGCAAATATTCTTACCATTACTTAACGAAAATCTTAACTTTGATTCTGAATGAAAAAAGTACTCATAATAGACGATGAAAATAAAACGAAAGAATTCATAAAGAGACTCC
>MDSY01145965.1_pt1 | contig 16912 bp, 16 predicted proteins | sample 811131 | NCBI WGS metagenome assembly MDSY01 (sample SAMN05326643, study PRJNA326480) | marine metagenome | isolation source: seawater | place: Atlantic Ocean: South West | collected 2010
AGTAAACCAGTTTATATATTAAAATCTACTGTTTTACCAGGAACTACGGAAGGGTTGTCTAAAAAATATTCAAATATCAAAATTATTTTTTCTCCTGAATTTCTCACTGAAAGAACTGCAAAATTAGATATGCTTACTCAATCCAGAATTATTTTAGGTGGGGAGTTATCGCTCACTGAAAAAGCAAAAACCTTATTTAACGAGAGGTTTAAAATTAAAAACATTATTCGAATAGATTCAAAAACAGCAGAGCTCACTAAATACATGAACAACACTTTTTTTGCTACTAAAGTGAGCATCATGAATGAGTTTAAACTTTTATGCGATAAAATTGGAGCCAATTGGGAAGATGCATTAAAGGGTTTTGTTTCTGATGGCAGAATAGGGGACAGTCATTTAAATGTTCCAGGGCATGATGGAAAACTCGGCTATGGAGGAACGTGTTTTCCAAAAGATGTCAATGCTCTTTTGTCTTTTTCTAAAAAGCATGATATTGAGTTAAACACCATTAAAGGGGGCTGGAAGACAAATTTAAAAGTAAGAGTTGAAAAAGACTGGGAAGAAAAGGAAGGCCGATCTGTGAGTTTTAAAAAAACAAAATAAGCCTGAAATCCTTTGGCGTTCAAGAAAAATATATTTAATGAATAAGATTTCAGTTCTATTTGTAAAAATAATACAAAACGAACTATTTTATTTTATAATAGTTCAAAAACGAACTATTATTTATAATATATTTATCAAAAATTAATTGACGTGAAAAAAATTCTCTTCTTATCTCATTATTATTTACAAATATTTATTCTCAAGAGAAATAACAAACTTTTAAACCCCCTCCAGAATATATAATTAGAAATTTATGAAATTAGAAAAAGTGAAAATTGCAGTGATTGGTCAAGGATATGTTGGTCTTCCTTTAGCTATTGAGTTTGGGAAAAAATACCCAACTTTAGGATTTGATATCAATGTTGGTAGGATTAATGAATTAAACAAAGGAGTTGATCATACCAATGAAGCTACATTAGAGCAATTAAAAAGTGCTAATCAGTTAACTTTTAGTGCAAAAATTAGTGACATTAAAGATTGTAATACCTATATTGTAACAGTTCCAACCCCTATTGATGAATTTAATACTCCAGACTTAAACCCACTAAGAGGTGCTTCTAAAATGCTTGGAGAAATTCTTAAAAAAGGAGATACTGTCATCTATGAGAGCACTGTTTATCCTGGATGTACGGAAGAGGTTTGTGTGCCTTTATTAGAGAAATCAAGTGGCTTAATTTTTAATACGGATTTTTACTGTGGATATTCTCCAGAGAGAATTGTCCCAGGAGACAAGGTAAACACCTTAACCACCATTAAGAAAGTAATATCAGGATCAACTCCTAAGATTACTAATTTTGTTAACGATTTATACAGTTCAATTATTACTGCAGGTACTTTTAAGGCCGCAAGTATAAAAGTAGCAGAGGCAAGTAAGGCCATTGAAAATGCACAGCGTGATGTTAATATCTCCTTTGTCAATGAATTAGCTTTAATATTTGACAGAGTTGGGATAGACACTCAAGATGTTCTTGATGCCGCGGGTACTAAGTGGAATTTCCTTAAATACAAACCAGGCCTTGTTGGAGGACACTGTATAAGTGTAGATCCCTATTACTTAGCATATAAAGCAGAAAATTTAGGCTATCATCCAGAAGTGATCCTAAGTGGTAGGCGTGTAAATGATAACATGAGCATTTTTGTAGCCAATAAAATGATCAAAATGCTTATAAAAGCAGGTAAACAAATAATGGGCTCTAAAATTTTAATATTAGGAGTTACTTTTAAAGAAAACTGTCCAGATATTCGAAATTCAAAAGTGGCAGATGTGCATAATGAATTAAAAGAATTTGGGTTAAAAGTTGATACTTATGATTATGAAGCTAATCCTGTAGAAGTTAAAGAGGAATATGGGATACATCTTATAAATGAGATTAAAGATAAATATGATGGAATAATATTGGCTGTGTCTCACAATAAATTTTTAAAGTTAGACGTTGAATCAATTAAAAAAGATTCTAGTAGTGTGGTTTTTGATTTAAAAGGTTTTCTCCCAAGAAATATTGTAGATTCAAGACTATAAGATTTATGAAAAATATACAAATGGTTAATTTGAAGAGTCAATATGAAAAAATCAAGGAGGATATTGATAGTGCTGTAATCAAAACGATTGAATCAACTAGTTATATTAATGGCCCCTCTGTTAGTGAATTTTCTTATTCATTAGCAAAATATTTAAACGTCAAACATGTAATTCCTTGTGCCAACGGAACTGATGCTCTTCAAATAGCGCTAATGGCCTTGTCTTTAAAGCCTGGTGATGAGGTTATTTGTCCTTCTTTTACCTATGTAGCAACTGCGGAAGTCATTTCTCTTTTGGGATTAAGCCCTGTGATGACCGATGTAGATCCAGATACTTTTAATATAACTGCGGATATAATTAGGCCTCGCATAACGAACAAGACAAAAGCAATTGTTCCTGTACACCTCTATGGGCAATCTTCGGACATGGAAGGTATTATGGATTTAGCTCAAGAATTTGGTTTGTATGTAATTGAAGATAACGCTCAAGCAATAGGTGCTAAATATACCTTTAGTGATGGGACTGTAAAAAGCACAGGTACTATTGGTCATATAGGCACAACTTCTTTTTTTCCATCGAAAAATTTAGGGTGTTATGGTGATGGGGGTGCAATGTTTACAAATGATGATGAAATTGCTAAGAATCTTAAAATGATAGCTAATCATGGTCAACAGGTGAAGTATTATCACAAGGTTACGGGTTGTAATTCTAGATTAGATTCGATTCAAGCTGCAATTTTAAATATTAAATTAAATCATTTGGATAGTTATTCTTTTTCAAGAAATGAAATGGCTAAAAATTATGATGATAATTTCTCAGAAATTCCAGAATTATCAATACCTAAAAGACAATACAATTCAACACATGTATTTCACCAATACACATTGAAGATTCTACCGGAATTAAGAAATTCTTTAATTGATTTTTTGAAAAAAAATAATATTCCAGTGATGATTTATTATCCGGTTCCACTTTATAAACAAGAAGCATTTAGCAGCTATGTAAATAGCAATTTTTCAATAGAAAATGTGGAACAACTCTGTAATACTGTTTTTTCATTGCCCATTCATACTGAAATTGAAAATTCATCTCAAGATTTCATTATTCAAAAAGTAAAAGAATTTTTTAATAAAATATAAAATGGATTTAAAAAATTATTTCGTTCACGAAAGTTCCTATGTTGATGAGCCTTGTCAAATAGGTAAAGGAACAAAAATTTGGCACTTTTCTCACGTTATGAAAAATTCAGTAATTGGAGAAAATTGTAATATTGGTCAAAATGTTGTGGTTTCACCTGGTGTTGAATTAGGTAATAATGTTAAAATTCAGAACAACGTATCTTTGTATACTGGAGTAGTTTGTGAAGATGACGTGTTTTTGGGTCCCTCTATGGTTTTTACCAACGTTATAAACCCACGAAGCGGCGTTATTCGAAAAGAGGAGTACATGAAAACTGTAGTTAAAAAGGGAGCATCTATTGGAGCAAATGCAACCATTGTATGTGGTAACAATATTGGAAAATATGCATTTATTGGTGCTGGAGCAGTAGTCACAAAGGAAGTTCCAGATTATGCATTAATGGTCGGCAACCCATCAAAAAATATAGGGTGGATGAGTGAGTTTGGAGAGCGTTTAAATTTTGATAGTAAAGGAATAGCAATTTGTGATAATACAGGTTTAAAATATAAGTTAAATAATAATTTAGTAAATAAAATAGATGAATAAAAATTTCGCTTTAATTGGAGCTTCAGGATATATCGCTCCGAGACATTTACAGGCAATAAAAGATACTGATAATAATTTATTAGCAGCACTTGACCGTTTTGATAGTGTTGGAATAATGGACAGTTATTTTCCAAATGCAGATTTTTTAACTGAGCCTGAAATTTTTGACAGGCATATTGAAAAATTAAAATTTGAGAAAAACACAAAATTAGATTATGTAAGTATCTGTACACCAAACTATCTTCATGACTCACATATTAGAATGGCGCTTCGAAGAGGAGCAGATGCTATCTGTGAAAAGCCACTAGTTTTAAATCCTTGGAATTTAGATGCATTACAAAAAATGGAAATTGAAACGGGTCAAAGAGTTTGGAATATTCTTCAACTGAGATTGCATCAAAGTATTATGGAATTAAAAGCAAAGGTAGATGCTGCACCAAAAGATAAAGTTTTTGACATTGATCTTACCTATTTAACCTCAAGGGGGAATTGGTATTACACATCATGGAAAGGTGATCATTCTAAATCTGGTGGAATAGCTACCAATATTGGAGTACATTTTTATGATATGTTGTCATGGATTTTTGGTTGTGTACAACAAAATATTGTTCATATTCAAACCCATGATAGAGCTTCTGGATATTTAGAATTTGAAAGAGCACGAGTTCGTTGGTTTTTATCAATTAACTATGATGTTCTACCCTCTGAAATTAAAGTAAAAGGACAAAGAACATTCAGATCTATTAAAGTAGAAGGTGAGGAACTTGAGTTTAGTGGAGGATTTACAGATTTGCACACAAAAGTATACAAAGGAGTTCTTGAGGGTAATGGTTATGGCTTAGAGGATGCCAGACAAGCGATAGAAATAGTGCATAATATAAGAACATCTGAACCTATAGGTTTGAAAGGCGAATATCATCCTTTAGCTATTAAAGATTCTTCGAATCATCCTTTCTCATTAAAATGATCTTAGACAAACAAAATATTAAAGATTTATCATTTTTATCGTCGTTTGAGGGAATAGGATTAATAATTATTTTTTTAACATTACCAATAGTTACGAGAATTTATGATCCAGCTGATTTTGGTAATTTTGAAAAATATGTTGTTTTAGTTGGAATAATTGCGAATTTATGTCTTCTAAATTTTGAATTTAAGATATATGATTTTACATCAAAAAAAGATCAGACTTTATCTTTAATTACTTGTTTATTCTTTACTGTTTTTTTTTCTGCAATTTTTATTTGTTTTAGTTTATTATTGTTAAACATATACCCTACTGAACTAATATACTCTTACGAAATTATTTTTTTAATTTTATTTTGGATTTTGTTTGTTTCATTAGCAAGTATTACATTAAATTACTTTAGTAGCTTGGGAAATTTTAAGCAATACTCATTAATTAGACTTTTATCAAATATTGTTTTAATCGTTTCCCAAATTATATTTGGTTTATTTGGTTTTAATTTTATGGGATTTATATATGCAATTATATTACAAAATATTTTTATTTCTGTTTTTGGAATTAAACCTATATATAATCAAATTAAAATTTTTATAAATGATTTTATTTTTAGTGATATTTTAAATCAAATTAAAAATAATAAGAACATTTTAATATTTACATTTCCTGGAAGTTTAATTAACAGATTAACTCTAGCTTTGCCCATATATTTTTTATCTTCATTCAATCCTATTTTTTTGGGATATTATGCTTTTGGTAGTCAACTGCTTAATTATCCGTTAAAGCTTTTTAATGGTTTAGGTAATATGTATAAAAAAGAATTTAGTGATGAAATTAGACTTAATCAAACATTCAATAAAACATTTATTAAGTATTTAAAAATTTTTTCAATTGTTTCTATTGTTCTGTTGTTAAGCGTTTTTTTATTTTCAAGTTTTCTAGTTCCAATTTTGTTTGGTAAACAATGGACTGATTCTATACACATAATGAAAATTTTAGTTTTAATGGTTAGTGTAAGATATATTGTTGCCGGATTAAGTTCAGTTTTACTAATTGGAAATCTTCCAAAATATGATATTTTTTTTCAGTTAGCGTATTTATTATTTTCTTTTATCTCTATTTACATTGCGAAACAAATTTTCAACTCTTATAGTTCTGTAATATATGCATACGTAATTAGCTCCATAATATTATATATATTTTACTTTTACTTAATTAAGTATTTTTCAACTAAACAAATTAAATCTATAAATCCAAAATAATGAATTACAAAGATGAAAATGTTATAAATCATAAGAATACTAATTTTTTACATCAACAACCTTACAGAGTATGCTCAAAAACAATTATGGATACGTCAGACATCAATATAAAATTTGATGAAAATGGAGTTTGTAACCATTTTTATATTTATGATAATTTTAAAAAAACAATGTTTGACAAAGATCCACATAAAATAATGATGGAAAGTGTAAATAAAATTAAGTCCGAAAGAAAAAATAATGAATATGATTGTATTTTAGGGATAAGTGGAGGCGTTGATAGTTCTTACCTAGCCCATTATGCTACAAAAGTTCTTGGATTTAAAGTTCTCCTTCTTCATATTGATACTGGTTGGAACTCAGATATTGCTGTTCAAAATATTAAAAATTTAGCTAAAAAACTTGATTTAGAACTTCATACCTATGTGTTGGATTGGGAGGTTATAAAAGATCTTCAAAGATCATTTTTTCTCTCTGGAGTTGCAAATTTAGATATTCCTCAAGATCATGCATTTTCCGCATGTATGTATAACGAAGCAAAAAAAAATAAAATTAATTATATTCTTAGCGGTGGTAATATGACATCAGAATCTATATTACCAAAAGCTTATGGATATGATTCAAGTGATTCAAGACACTTATTGAACATTCATAAAAAATTTGGTAAAAAGAAACTAAAAAATTATCCTCTTTTTACTTTGTACAAAAGAATGTTTTATTATCCTATAATCAAATCAATCAAAACTTTTAGACCTTTAGATTATTTAGATTTTAACAAAGATGAGGCTAGAACTTTATTGCAAAATGAGTATGGCTGGAAATCTTATGGTGGGAAACATTGTGAATCAAAATTTACAAAGTTTTTTCAAAATTATTATTTACCAACCAAATTCGGTTTTGATAAAAGAAAAGCCCATTTGTCTAGTTTAATATCTTGTGGACAAATGACAAGAAACGATGCTATTAAAGAAATTGAAAAACCAATTTATGATAAAGATGAGTTATTAATTGATAAAGAATATTTTATTAAGAAACTTGATTTAAGTCACTCACAATATGAAGAAGTTATGAATTCAAAACCAAAGCTTCATAGCGAATACAAATCTTACAGTAAGTTGTATGACTTTTTAAAAGAAAATAAAAATATGTTTAATGTCATAAAAAAGTATTTAAATAAAATTTAGACTTTTTGTTTTATGAAAATTCTAATAAATAAAAATTTTTTATTGACTCTTCTTTTAGTGTATAATAGCACTTACAGTTCAGTCATCGCTTTTTCTTATTACACTTTACTTTTTTCTTTAATAATATCGATTTTTATATTTTTAAAAAATGGATTAAAAATTGACCCTCTTTTTTATAAGTTCACAATTTTATTTTTGCTTGTTAGTATTTATTTACTTGTAACTCTTCCATACTTTGATATTTTACTTACGGGATATAATTATTTAAAATTTTTATATGCTTATCTTTCAATAAAATTAATTGGCTCAAATTTTTTTAAAAATATAGTTAATATTGCTTACTATGGATCAATTATATCTTTTCCTTTTTATATTCTACAATTAATAAATTATGACATAGCATTTAGCTTAGTTGGATTTTTTCAAAACAGTTTTGATTTTTTGTCATGGAGAAATGACCAAATGGCGAATAATATAATATTTACAATTAATGGAGATGGAGCTCTAAGAAATAGTGGTTTTATGTGGGAACCAAAAGGATTTGCAAGTTTTGTAACAATAGCCATTATTTTTAGACTATTTATGAACAATCTAGTACTATATGATAAGAAAATAATAGTATTTGTTTTGGCAATAATATCCACCTTTTCTACAACTGGTATTTTAGTGCTTTTTATGATTTTGACATTTTATTTCATTAATAAAAAAGCTGTAGTCTTGTTATCTATTTTTCCGATATTTTTAATTATTTCATATAGTATTTTTGTTAATTCTGAAATTTTATATAAAAAGATATTATATGAAATATCACTTGAGAATGAGTATAAAATGTTGTTAGAGAAAAAAGATTATGAATCTGATGTTTATTCTTTAGGAAGAACAGGTTCTTTATTAGTTGATTTTAATGATTTTTTAAAAAAACCAATTTTTGGTTATGGATTTACCAGAGAAAATAGAACACAGAGTGCCTATGTGAAATTAGTTAGAGTTAATGGATTTTCTGATTTATTAGCTATTTATGGATTGGGAATTTTCCTTTTCTTCTACAGATATTATGTTTTTTTAAAGTTATTAAATACAAAAAATTATAAATTTTTAAGCATTATTTTGATCTCCATAATTTGTATATATTTTGCTTCTACTTTAACTGGACACCCATTTTGGACATCATTATTATTTTTAAGTCTAATTATTTCTAATAAACAAACCTCAAAAGCAATTAAATAATTAAATTTGCAATCAATAAATTAAAAAAATGAATAAAAATATTCTGTGTTCAAAATGTATACTTGATACTACAATTGAAGAAATAGAGTTTGATTCAAATGGAGTGTGTAATTATTGTCATACTCAGGAAATGATGGAAAATAAATTTCCACTTGGTCAAGAGGGAGATGCTACAGTCAATAAAATAGTTAATAAAATAAAAGAAAAAGGTAAAAACAAACAGTATGACTGTATAGTAGGAGTAAGCGGAGGAAGAGACAGTACTTATACTCTTTACAAAGCAGTGAAGCTTGGTCTTAGACCTTTAGCCGTTCATTTTGATAATGGATGGAATTCAGATATAGCAGTTAAAAATATTAATAATGCAACAAGAATATTAAATGTTGATTTGGAAACAATTGTAGCTGATTGGGAAGAATTCAAAGATTTGCAAGTTTCGTTTCTAAAAGCTTCAGTCTCCGATGCAGAAGTTCCAACTGATTGGGTTATTTTTTCTATTTTATTTGAAACTGCAAAAAAAATTGGTGTAAAATACATTATTCATGGACATTCTTTTAGAACCGAAGGCTCAACACCACTAAGTTGGACATACATGGATGGTAAATATGTAAAGTCCGTCCATCGAATTTTTGGTAAGAAAAAAATAAAAAGTTTTCCAATCATGAATATGTTTTCTTTTTTTAAATATTCAATCTTTTATAGAATCAAACAGGTAAGATTACTTTATCATATTAGCTATGATGAAAAAAAAGTATTTAAATTGATGCAAGATGAACTAGGTTGGCAAGATTATGGCGGAAAACATTTTGAATCAGCATATACTTCCATTTTCCAATCTTACATTTTGATGAACAAATTTAATATTGATAAAAGAAAGTTACACCTTTCAGCTCTAATACGATGTAATCAAGTAACAAGGGATGAGGCTTTAATGAAAATTTCCTCTGATCCATTTGTTGGAGGTGATAAACAAATCAAATTCACCGTTAAGAAACTAGGTTTAAAAATGTCAGAATTTCAAGACATAATGTCTTCTGAAGTTAAATCCTATAAAGATTATCCAACATATTATTCTTTGATTAAAAAATTAGAAAAACTTATAAAGTTTGCAAATAAATTAAATTTGGTTCCAGATTCAGTAATCAATAAATACTTTTAATTTAAAATTTGAAAATTTTAATAATAGCATATCCGAGCTTAAAAAAAGATCCTAGACCTTATAGACAAATAAAGAATCTTTATAAGAAACATGAGCTACATTGTGTTGGTGACAGTGAATCTGGGCTTGAATTTTCTTTTTATAAACTAGGAAAATATAAATTCTATATAGAAATTTTTAGAATTTTTCTTTTAAAGTTTGGTTTGTATGAATTTTATTATTGGGATAAGTTCAAAAAAAAAATATTAAATTCATTAAAAAATCAAGACTTTGATTTAGTAGTCGCTCATGAAATTAGACTAGTTCCTTTGGCACTTAAAATAGCTAAAAATGCCCCCGTGATATTAGATGCTCATGAGTACTCTCCAAAGAATTTTGATGATAGTTGGTTGTGGAGATTTTTTATCAAAAAATATTATACTAAACTTTGTGTCGATAACCTCCCAAAAGTTGATAAAGTTTTAACTGTTTCACCTGGAATAGTTGATGCCTATGTAAAAAATTTTAATACACAAACAGTTTTAATTAAAAATGCATGCGATTATGCAGCAAATTTAATTCCTTCCAAATTAGACCCAGACTTAATAAAAATTATCCACCACGGAAATGTTAGTAGTTCAAGAAAATTGGAATTATTAATTGAAATGATGAAATACTTAGATAATAAAAAATTTCAGTTAAATTTAATGTTAGTTTCTGGTGCATCAACAAATTTATACTTAAAAAAGTTAAAATATCAAGCAAAAAATTTGAACATAGTTTTTTTGAATCCTGTAAAAAGAGAAGAAATAGTCCCCTTTTGTAATCAATTTGACATTGGTGTCATATTTTTGCCACCAACTAATTTTAACTTAAAATATTGTTTAGCTAACAAATTTTTTGAAATGATACAATCGCGATTAGCAATGGCTATTGGTCCAGATATTGAAATGTCAAAGTATGTTAAAAAATATGAAATTGGAATGATAGCTAAAGATTGGTCAGCATTTTCATTAGCTAATATGATCAGATCTACGCCTTTATCTAAATTAATATACTATAAAGATCAAAGTAATAAGTATGCAAAAGACTTATCATCTATTAATGATAATCTAAATTTTATAGAATTGATTAATTCTTATAAAAATGCACAAAAAATATAATAATTTATTAAACTCAATTTAATATGATAGTTATAATTGATTATGGATTAGGAAATTTAAGATCCATATTGAAATCTTTTAAACCCCTTACAAATAATATAATAGTTTCATCAAATAAAAAAGATATTGATAATGCTAGTAAAATAATTTTACCTGGGGTTGGTCACTTTGAAACAGCAATTAAGAATTTAAAAGCACTCAAACTAATTGATCCACTAAATGATAATGTTTTGATCAAAAAAAAACCAGTATTAGGTATATGTCTAGGGATGCAAATTATGACATCTTATAGCGAAGAAGGCCAGGAAGATGGCTTAGGTTGGATTGATGGTAATGCCGCCGCTTTTAAAGTAAAACTAAGAACTCCTCAGATTGGTTGGAATTCTGTTAAAATTCTAAAAAAAAATAAATTACTATCACCCGATGATGTAATTTCAACTCGAAACGAATTTTTTTTTGTACACTCTTATTTTGTTAAACTCAATAACAAAAAAGATGGATTATTTGAGACTACTTATTCAAACAAAACATTTTACTCAGGTTTCTCAAAAAATAATATTTATGGCGTTCAATTTCATCCCGAAAAAAGTTATGACATAGGTAATAAATTAATTTTTAATTTTATAAAAAATGTTTAGACGAAGAAAAATTCCAGTTTTACTTTTAAAAGATCAAGGGTTAGTTAAAACTAAAAAATTTGTTAAAAAAAACGCAAAATATGTTGGAGATCCCTTAAATGCGGTAAAAATTTTTAACGATCTTAAAGCTGACGAATTAGTTTTTTTAGATATAGAAGCTTCGATTAATAATAAACCAATAAGTTATGATTTGGTAAAAGATATTGGAGATGAAGCTTTCATGCCTTTTGCAGTTGGTGGTGGTATAGATAATATTAAGCAAGTTGAAAAAATTTTAAAACTTGGAGCAGAAAGAGTAGTCATAAACACAAGCGCATTAATTAAAAAAAATTTTATAAGTCAACTGGTACAGGAGTTTGGATCTTCATCAGTTATTGTTTCAGTTGATATTAAAAAGAACTTTTTTGGAACCTATAAAATATATCATACGTCAGGCAAAAAAAAATCAAAACTGCCATTAGTTGAACACTTGAAATATATTGAAGATCAAGGCGCCGGAGAAATTTTTTTTCAATCAATGTCTAATGATGGAACTTATATGGGATATGATTTAAATTTAATAAAATATGTTTCAGAAAATACTACCATACCTATTGTCCCTTGCGGAGGGGGTTCTTCTTTTGAAAACTTCGATGATTTAGATTCATTTGATGGCATTAGTGGTTATGCTGCTGGAAGTGTTTTTGTTTTTTACGGTCCTAGAAAAGCGGTTCTTATAAATTATCCTTAAAAATAAATTATGAAAATATTAATTGATATTGGTCATCCAGCTCATGTTCATTACTTTAAAAATTTCATATTTAAAACGATTGAAGATGGTCATAAAATTAAAATTATTGCAAGAGATAAGGAAGTTACTTTTGATCTTTTAAATTTTTATAATTTAGATTTTGAAAATAGAGGAAAGGGAGGAATTTCTTTTTTTAATAAACTAATATATTTCCCATATGCTATATTCAAGTTTTTAGTGTATTCAAGCCAATTTAAACCTGATTATTTTTTATCATTTGCTTCACCGTATCTTCCTGTTGTTTCTTGGTTTTTTAAAAAACCTTTAATAACTATTGATGATACTGAACATGATAAGTTAACACATACAATTTATAAACCATTTTCATCATTAATTATAACACCAACATATTTTCAAAAAGATTTAGGTGAAAAACATGTAAAAATTAATACAATTTTTGAACTAGGAAGTTTACATTCTGATATTTTCAAACCTAATACTTTGTTTTTAGAAAAATTAAATCCAAGTAAGAAAAAATATGCGTTAGTACGTTTTGTTGAATGGAATGCAACCCATGATTTAAATGAAAAAGGATTTTCATCACAATTAAAAGAAAAAATTGTAAATGAATTATCTAAAGATTTAAAGGTTTTTATTTCTTCAGAAGGATCGTTGCCTGAAAATTTGGAAAAGTATAGATTAAAAATTTCTCCAGAACAGATTCATGATATTTTATTTGGTGCTGAAGTCTTTATCGGTGATTCAGGAACAATGACTGTAGAAGCTGCATTGCTTGGAACACCATCTATAATGTTCTCATCAACTGCAAAAAAATTAGGGAATTTTATTTCTTTAAGAGACGAATATTCTTTGTTAATTCTTTGTGATCAAGATAGAGATTTACTAAAATTAACAAAAGATTTAGTCAAAAATAAAAATTATAAAAACCTTTGGCAAGCGAGATCTAAAAAATTCATGACTTCCAAAATTAATTTTAGTGAATTTTTAATATGGTTTTTTAATGATTTTGATAAAAATTTAGATTTTTTACTAAAAAAGAAAAATATTGAGAATATTAAGATTTAATATTATTTATTTAAATGGAAAAAACTAACATAGAACTAAATAAAATAGAAAAATTAATCTTAAAAAAAGTCAACTCGAATTTAGAAATATTAAATTTTTTAAATAAACATTTTGATTTTAAAAAAAAGAAAAATCTTTCCTTATCCTCTTCAAGCAATAATAGCGATTATTTTGAAAATAAATGCGATCAAATCTTAAGTTTTAAAAAGATAAATGACGAAAAATTTATAAATAAATTTTTTCAAAAAGTTAATAGTAAATTACCATACTCTGGAATTTTTTATGGTTCTGTAGAAACTCAACCAAACAGAAAAGAATATTTAATTAAAAAATATCCAATATTTTTTAATTATATTATTTATCTACTTGATCTTATTTTTAATAGAATTTTACCAAGGCTATATCTAACTAAGAAAATATTTTTTTTTATAACCAATAATAAAAATAAAGTAATTTCAAAAGCTGAAACTTTAGGCAGGTTGTATTCCTGTGGATTTGAAATTATTGATGAATTTGAGCATGAAGGCTTTTATAATTTTATCGTAAAAAAAACTAAAGAACCTGTTATTGATAAAAATCCAACTTATGGCGCAATAATAAGCTTGTTAAGAATTGGAAAAGATAATAAAAAATTTAATGTTTATAAGTTAAGAACAATGCATCCTTATTCTGAATATCTTCAAGAATATATTTATAACAAGAATAATTTACAAATTGGAGGTAAAATTAATAATGATTTTAGAATTTCAAGTGAAGGTAGACTTTTAAGAAAATTTTGGATTGATGAACTTCCTATGATATATAATTTCATTAAGGGAGATTTAAAATTAGTTGGAGTTAGACCGCTAAGCGCACATTATTTTAATATATACAGTAAAGACTTACAAAAATTAAGAACCCAATTTAAGCCGGGTCTTATTCCTCCATTTTATGTTGATTTACCAAAAACAATGGATGAAATTATGGATTCTGAACTAAAATATTTGAATTTATGTAAAAAGTCATTAATTATGACAGATATTAAATATTTTTTTCTCGCACTAAAAAATATTTTTTTTAAGGGTGCTAGAAGTAAATGATTACATATAATTAAAAATTCATAAATTTATATAGTGAAGGGAATAATTCTTGCTGGTGGTTCTGGAACTAGACTTTATCCTATAACAAAAGGTACGTCAAAGCAACTTTTGTCTATATATGACAAACCTATGATTTACTATCCTCTTTCTGTACTGATGTTGTCAGGTATAAAAGATATCCTTATTATTTCAAACCCAGAAAATCTTCCAAATTTTAAAAAATTATTTAATAATGGAAGTGATTTAGGGTTATCAATATCATATGAAGAACAAAAAAATCCTGATGGCATTGCTCAAGCATTTGTTATTGGAAAAAATTTTATAAATAATGATGATGTTTGTTTAGTTTTAGGAGATAATATCTTTTATGGCAAAGGGTTTACGGGATTATTAAATTCTGCAAAAAGTAATTTAATAAATAATAAAGCAACTGTATTTGGATATAATGTAAATAATCCTTCTGATTTTGGTATAGCAAGTTTTGATTTTAATAAGAATTTAATAAACATTGAAGAAAAACCCAAATTTCCCAAGAGTAATACTGCAGTTGTTGGACTGTATTTTTATCCAAATAATATTGTTAAAATTGCTAGTAAAATTCAACCATCAAACAGGGGAGAGTTTGAAATCAGCTCAGTTAATCAATGTTATATAGATAATAAGGATTTGAAAATTGAAATTCTAGGAAGAGGTTTTACTTGGCTTGACACTGGAACTCATGACTCTTTACTTGAAGCTTCAAACTTTATAAAAACTGTTGAAAAACATTCAGGTTATAAAGTAGCATGTCTTGAAGAAATTGCTTTTAAAATGAAGTTCATTAGTTTAAAAAAACTCAAAGAATTAACTAAACCTTTTAAAGACTCTTCTTATGGAAAATATCTAAAATCATTAATCAATGAAAATCAATAAAACCTTCATAGAAAATTTACTAATAATTGAGCCTCAATTGTTTAAAGATGAAAGAGGTTTTTTTTATGAATCTTACAATAAAAATAACTTAGACATTAATATTGTTTTTATTCAGGATAATGAGTCAAAATCTTATAAAGGAGTAATAAGAGGATTGCATTTTCAAGTACCTCCTTTTGATCAAACTAAACTAGTTAGATGTGTCAGTGGAAATATTCTGGATGTTGCAGTTGATCTACGTACAAAATCAAAAACTTACGGCAAATCTTTTTCTATTGAGTTATCTTCAGAAAATAATAAACAATTATTTGTTCCTAAAGGATTTGCTCATGGTTTTCAGGTTTTGAGTAATGAAGCAATAGTCAATTATAAGGTTGACGAGTATTACAATCAAGGTTCAGACTCGGGAATAATTTGGAATGATAAGGACTTATCAATTGATTGGAACTCCGATTTAAAACCAAATCTTTCGCTTAAAGATTTAAAACTCACTTCATTTAAAGAATTAAAATCTCCTTTCTAATGAAAGTTTTAGTAATCGGTTCTGACGGACAGTTAGGCTTAGAATTTCAAAAAATCTCTAATAGTTACGATTCTTCATCTTGGGTTTTTTCAACTATTAAAACTTTAGATCTGTTAAGATTAGAAACGATTAGTTTTTTTTTAAATAATATAAATCCATCAGTCATTGTTAATTGTGCAGCATATACAAATGTTGATAAAGCAGAGACTGAACCTAAATTAGCAAACACAATAAATTATAAGGCCGTTGATATTATTTCTAAATGGACAAGTGAAAATAATAAAAAGCTGATCCATGTCTCAACTGATTATGTTTTTGACGGACTAAGTAAACTTCCATTATCTGAGAATTCAATTACTAATCCTGTAAACGAATATGGCCGTTCAAAATTAAAAGGAGAACAGGTTTGTTTAAAGAATGACGCTAATTCAGTAGTAATTAGAACTTCATGGCTTTATTCAAGTTTTGGAAAAAATTTTGTAAAAACTATGATTGACTTAATGAAAAAAAATAAGTCAGTTAAGGTTGTGAATGATCAAATAGGTTCTCCTACATATGCACATGATCTTGCTAGGTTAATAATTGAAATTATTATAAATTATAAAAATGAATCAGGATTATTTCATTATTCAAATGATGGTGAAATATCATGGTTTGATTTTGCAAGATCAATTAAAGAGCTATATAATTTAGATTGTGAAATAATTGGAGTTTCATCTAAAGAATTTAAAACACTAGCAAAACGCCCAGAGTATTCTCTTTTAAATAAATCAAAAATTAAAATTACTTTTAATTTAGAAATACCTAATTACAAACAAAGTTTAAAGAATTGCATTGAAATTATTAAAAATGAAGCGTAATATTTTAGTTACTGGAGGTGCTGGTTTTATTGGTTCTCATTTAGTGAGGTTACTTTTAAATAAATACCCCAATTATCATATTATAAATATGGATTTGTTAACCTATGCTGGAAATTTAGAAAATTTAAAAGATATTGAAGAGAAAGAAAACTATACGTTTATAAAATGTGATATTTGTGATTTAGAAAAAGTAAAACAAGTTTTTGTTGATTATAAGATTGATTCTGTAATTCACTTAGCGGCAGAATCACATGTAGATCGTTCTATTGAAGATCCTTTTTCTTTTGCTCAAACTAATG
>MDSY01078384.1_pt1 | contig 16909 bp, 18 predicted proteins | sample 811131 | NCBI WGS metagenome assembly MDSY01 (sample SAMN05326643, study PRJNA326480) | marine metagenome | isolation source: seawater | place: Atlantic Ocean: South West | collected 2010
AATTTCAATTCTTTTACGAATTACAAATAACTTTCTTTCAAAATCTGATTGTGTTTCACAGTTCTTACCTCTTCTAATAAAAATTTGTTTAATAAAGGGTTCAACATCTTTAGCTGCTTGAGCGATATTATTATTGTGAACTGGTACTTCACGCCATCCAATTTTTATTTGTTCTTCCTCTGCAATCAATTTAGAAATAATTGTTTCATATTTTTCACGTAAAACTTTTGATTGAGGCAGAAAAAGCATTCCAATACCGTAGTGTCCAGGTTCAGGGAGAGAAAATTTAAGATTTTCAGCTTCTTTGCGAAAAAAATCATCAGGCAATTGAATTAATATACCTGCTCCATCACCAAGCTTAGGATCATAGCCAGTAGCTCCCCTGTGCGTAAGATTTGTTAAAATTTCTAATCCTTGCTTTACAATCTTATGGCTTTTATCTCCATGAATGTTAGCAACAAATCCAACTCCACATGAATCATGTTCATTTTTAGGATTATATAATCCTTGTTTTAGGTTTTTTCGGTTTGCCATTTATTTATATTTTCTCTAAAAGCTTTATTGTTTTATACGGAACCTTCAATTTTATTCTTTTTTACGAATTTTTTCAACGATAATTCATCGGTATCTTGGCCAGTTAAAGCTGGTCAAATGCATGACTTGATGCTTCAACTGTAAGGTCAATATCTTTTTTTGAGTGCGCAGCTGACACAAATCCTGCTTCAAACGCTGATGGACCAAAATAAAATCCTTGCTCTAACATTGAGTGAAAAAATTTATTAAAATTTTCACGGTCACTGTTCATTATTTCATCAAAACTGTTTGGAGGCTTATCCCTGAAATACATCCCAAACATTCCCCCTACGTTTCTAGCACAAAAACTTATTCCTTTTGATTTTGCTGCATCAGTCATTCCCTCCACTAATCTTTTAGTCATTAAAGATAAGTCATCATAAAAATTTGGCTTTTGGACTAACTCCAATGTTTTCAAACCTGCTGCAACAGCTACCGGATTTCCAGATAACGTCCCTGCTTGATAAACAGGGCCTAGTGGTGCCAATTTCTGCATAATATTTTTCTTGCCACCAAAAGCCCCCATGGGTAATCCGCCACCAATCACTTTTCCCAAAGTTGTTATATCTGGAGTAACCTTATATAACTCTTGTGCTCCACCAAGTCCTACGCGAAATCCTGTCATTACTTCGTCAAATATTAAAACTGCACCGCTTTCATCACAAAGACTTCTTAAAGCATTAAGAAATCTAATGTCTGGCAAAATTAAATTCATATTTCCAACAATTGGCTCAATAATTACACAAGCTATCTCGCTTCCAATGTCTTTGAAACATTTCTTTAAAGCATCAATATCGTTAAAAGGTAAAGTATGCGTATGCTTTGCTACATCTTTCGGCACTCCAGCAGAACTTGGTTGCCCAAAAGTTAAAGCTCCTGATCCTGCTTTCACTAAAAGAGCGTCAGCATGTCCGTGATAACAGCCTTCAAATTTTATAATTCGATCCCTACTAGTAAATCCTCGTGCAACTCTTATGGCGCTCATAGTTGCTTCAGTTCCACTGCTGACTAACCTAACTTGTTCCATACTTGGAATCAATTTTACTAATGTCTCAGCAATATCTAGTTCCCTTGAGGTTGGAGCACCAAAAGATAAACTGCTTTTGGCTGTCACTTGAACAGCATTAATTACATCTGGATGAGCATGTCCTAATATCATTGGTCCCCATGAATTGATATAATCAACATATTTTTTATCGTTTTCATCCCAGAGATAACTTCCTGAACCTTTTTTAAAAAATATTGGTGTTCCGCCTACAGAAGAAAAAGCACGAACTGGTGAATTTACACCGCCGGGAATAAAGACTTGAGATGCTTCAAATAATATTTTATTTTTATCCATAATTATTACTTATTAAGTAATTGACTAAATTTTTGTGTAACAGTTTCAACATTTTCCTCCTTGAATAAGCTATTAATTAAAGCAACACATTCAACTCCTTGCTGAATCAATAAACCTATATTTTTAAGATTGATACCTCCAATTGCTACTATTGGCGTTTGATATTTTTTTATTACCTCAGCAATTATTTCTAATTTTACTTGTGGGGCTAAGGGTTTGGTTGAAGAGGGGAAACAGGCACCCAATGCTATATAATCTGCTTTATCATTAACAGCTTTTTCAACTCTACTCAAGTCGTTATAACAAGAAATCCCTATAATTTTATGAGGACCTAATAATTCTCTTGCTTCTGTTAAAGTACTGTCTTTTGCGCCTAAATGTACGCCAAATGCATCTAAATGCACACATAATTCAATATCATCATTAATTATTAATGGGATATTATGTTGATCGCACAATTTTTTCAAATATTCAGCCTGTACGTACTTTAAATCCTCACTAAGTTTCTTGGCTCGATATTGAATTAAGTTTGCTCCCCCTCGAATACATCCTTCAACCTTCTGAAGCAAAATTTTTGTGTCTGCCTCTTCAGGGGTAATCGCATAGATTCCTTTAATGATGGGTGTATCTTCCATCGTGCTGGTCCTTATGGTTAATCCAAAAAAACCTATCAGGAATTGCTTGCCCCATTCCTACCTTAAAAGCATTTTTTAAAGCTTGCCAGGTAAAATATTGTCCTTCTTCAACAGCAGCTTCTAATATAAAACCCTGAGCACAGTAACCTGCAATAGCAGATGCTAGTGTGCAACCAGATCCATGATAACTTCCTGCTAAGCGATCCCACTCAAATGACTTTGTTTCTCCATTATTTGAGAAGAGAGTATTAACTACTTTTTTAGTTTTTTCATGAGTTCCTGTAATAAGTACATTTTTGGCTCCCATATTCATCAATCGACTTGAGCATTCATCAATTTTAATATCAGGTATCTCATCGACTCCATCCGAAACCAACCTTTTTGCTTCGGAACTGTTTGGAGTAATTAAAGTTGCCAGGGGAAATAATAACTGAATCATGGCCTCAATCATATCGGCGTCCGCTAACTCATCTCCTCTCCCTGAAGCAATTATAGGATCTATAATTAAAGGAATATTAGGATAATCAGCAATAATTTCTGTAACCATAGCAATATTGTCCACACTACCCAACAAACCTAATTTAAATACAGAAATTTCGGTATCCTCTAAAATAGTCCTAGCCTGATCGTTCAACCATTGCGAATCAACTGGCATTAATGCTTTAACTCCAACAGTATCTTGAACTGTAATGGCAGTAGTAATTGATAGTGGATGACAAGCCAAGCTTGACAGAGTCAATAAGTCGGCCTGAAGCCCCGCTCCACTAGTTGGATCGGTTGCCGAAAATGTCATAACTTTTGGAGGAGTCTCAGTCATATTATTATTGTATATGAATTAATAAAAACCACTTAAAATTCTATGGGGTCAACATCTATTGACCATCTGACTCTATTACATAGAGAATGTGCACTAATTTTAGGAGCCCAAACACTTAAAAAATTTTGAATATCTTTACGTGAAGATGCTTGAAAAAATAATCGTACTCTTTCATACCCTTTTAATTTTTGCATAGAAGGACGAACTGGCCCAAATATTTTTACATTTGTTGAAAGTTCTTTTGCCCACTCTGACAAATCATTAATAAATTTCATAGAATTATTAAGATTTTTAGATTCAACATTTAAAGATGCAGTAAAAGTATATGGGGGCAAATGCATTTCTTGCCTTTCCTCAAGAAGTGAATCGGCAAAAGTATCAAAGTCTTGTTTTTTTATAGCGTCAAATATAGGATGATTTGGAAAAGCAGTTTGTATTAAAACCTCTCCCTTAATATTTGATCTTCCTGCTCTGCCAGAGACTTGTAAAATTTGGGAGAAAAGTCTCTCAGAAGCTCTAAAATCAGAACTATATAAAGCATTATCAGTATCCAATATTCCTACTAAAGTAAGGTATGGAAAATCATGGCCTTTAGCAAGCATTTGAGTACCCACCAAAATATCAATACTACGATTATTCATTTTTTTATATAAATCACTTAATGCTTTTTTAGATCTAGTCGTATCTCGATCTACCCTTAAAATATTTGCTTTTGGAAAGAATGTTTTTAATATCTCTTCAATTTTTTGTGTGCCAATACCTAATGGTAATAATTCATCATTATCACAGTCAGGGCAATGTTCTATTATTAATTGATCGTAACCGCAATGATGACATTTCAATCTTTTTTTATTCAAATGTACTACTAACTTAGAACTACATCTATTACATTCTGCACACCAGCCGCATGATGAGCAAAGTAAAACAGGAGAAAACCCGCGCCTATTAATAAAAACTAATGACTGTTCTTTTCGATCTAATCTTAATTGAATTGAATCAATTAATTTTCGTGAAATTCCATTTTTAGTTTTCATATCAACTTGTAACGTTTGAATTTCAGGCAAATTTGAAGACTCTATGGCGCGGTCTGATAACTTAAGATACTTGTATTTTTGTGATTTACTTTTTGCATTAAACCATGTTTCAAGCGATGGTGTGGCGGTCCCCATTACTATAGGGATATCTGTATTTTTAGCCCTGATCATTGCAACATCTCGTGCATGATACTTTAAGCCATCTTGCTGCTTAAATGATGCATCGTGTTCCTCATCAATAATAATTAATTTTAAATTAAGAGTGGGAGTAAATATCGATAAACGTGTTCCAATAATTATCTTAGCTTCTCCGGACTTAGACATCCTCCAATTATCTAGACGCTCTATATCTGACAAGTGACTATGAAGTGACACTAATTTTTTTTTCGGAAACCTACTTCTAAATCTCTCTTCAAGCTGAGGTGTAAGGTTTATTTCTGGAACCAATACTAATACTTGATCATTTTTAGATAACAAGAATTTATCTAAAAGACGCATGTAAACTTCAGTCTTTCCGCTTCCAGTAATGCCATGGATTAACCATGGATTAAATACCTTATTCTTTGATATTACCTCTACAGCTAGTTTTTGTTCTTTATTTAATTCTGGAGGAGTATCTATTTTAGAACTCAATTTAGGCTCAAAAACTAATGATGTGACATAACCTAAATCTTCTAGTTTTTTGATACAGGTTACCCAATTGGATACTAATTGTATTAATTCGGTTTGCCTCATATCTCTTTTTAATAATGCGTTTGCGACTCGCCTTAATCTTAACTGTCTAGTCGGAAGCATATTAATGCTGTTTTCTGTAAGTTTATTAGTTTTTTTATAGAGCTTTTCTTTTTCTCTCAACTGATTGAGATTTTTTTTGATTTGACTAGGAACTACAGATAAGATTGTCTGCCCAATAGGGAAGTGATAATAATCCGAAACAAAGTTTAATAATTGAAACATTTTTGCATCGAATATAACTTCAGGGTCAACTGATAATATTTGTTTTAGTTTGGCTTGTGGTAATGATGATTCTGAAACGATTGCACAAATCACTCCAACCATCTTTCTTCTTCCAAAAGATACAGTAACGTATTGACCTATAGTTATTAATTCATCGTTGGCTAAGTAATCAAATAACTTATCAACCGGAACATCAAGAGCGATTTTTAATATTTTTTGCTTATCTTTTGCACACAAATTTAATTTATTCCTTAATGACTAAGTTGTAATAGAGTAAAATATATTTTTAACTATTATTGTAACCTTGTGAAAGCTCACCTTACTGATTTACTTTACACAGTTGTTAAAGATTTTGATAACGACTTTGACTTATCATCTATTATTATTGATAGGCCCAAACAAATTGAACATGGTGATTTTTCAACCAATCTAAGTTTAATGTTATCTAAAAAGCTTAAAAAACCTCCTCGTGAAATTGCACAAGACATACTAAACAAATTGCCATCTTCAGAATTTATTGAAAAAATAGATATTGCAGGAGCTGGTTTTTTAAACTTTTTTTTAAATAAAAAAGCACATCAGCAAATAATTAATGAAGTATTAAAACTAAAAGATAGATACGGGAGAAATAAAACAGGTAGCAATCATAATATTCAGATTGAGTTTGTATCGGCTAACCCCACAGGTCCACTTCATGTAGGGCATGGTAGGGGAGCAGCAATTGGAGATTCTATTGCTAGATTATATGAAGCATCAGGCTGGAAAGTAACTCGAGAATTTTACTATAACGATGCTGGGGCACAAATAAATCACCTAGTTGATTCTGTTCAAGCCCGATGTAACAATCTTTCTCCAGAAAATGATGAATACCCTGAAGATGGATATAAAGGTATTTATATCAAAGAAATTTCTGATGCATTTCTCGGAAAAAATACAATTAAATGTAAATCCGGAGATATTCAAGCATCCGGAGATAAAAACGACAAAAATAATATTAGAAATTTTAGTATTGCCTATCTTAGAAATGAGCAAGACTTAGATCTTGAAGCCTTCCAAGTTAAATTTGATATTTTTACGCTTGAATCAACATTATACAAAAACGGTAAGGTTGATGAAATTGTTAACACTCTAATTAAAGGGGGGTACACATATGAAAAAGATGGGGCTTTGTGGCTAGAAACAACTAAATTTGGAGATGACAAAGATAGAGTAATGAGAAAAACAGATGGCGATTATACATATTTCGTTCCAGACATAGCTTATCATTTAGATAAATGGGAGCGTGGTTTCTCTAAAGTAATTAACGAACAAGGTGCAGATCATCACAGCACTATTAATAGAGTTAGAGCCGGACTTCAAGGTTTAGATAAAAATATTCCAAAAAAATGGCCAGATTATATACTTCATCAGATGATCACAGTTATGAAAAATGGCGAAGAAGTTAAAATTTCAAAAAGAGCTGGTAGCTATGTAACCTTGAAAGATTTAATTGATGAAGTTGGATGTGACGCAACTAGGTACTTTCTAGTCGCGCGTCGAGCTGATTCCCAGCTTACTTTTGATATTGATTTAGCTAAAAGTCAAAATAATGATAACCCGGTTTATTATATTCAATATGCTCATGCTAGAATTTCAAGTGTTTTATCTCAATGGGGAGGGAATCCTTCATCTTTAAAACTTAATGATGCAAAAACTTTAACGAGCCCTCAAGAACTAAAGCTCATCAAAAGAATCAGCGAGTTTCCTGAAATAATAATTAGTGCAACAAATGAAATTGCTCCTCACCAAATTGCAAATTATTTAAAAGAATGTGCCGCTGAACTTCATAGCTATTATAATGACAGCAAATTCTTAGTTGAGAACGAAAATCTAATGTTACCCCGACTTTCTTTAATTCATGCAACTCAGCACATTCTCAAAAATGGATTACAATTGTTAGGTATTAGCGCTCCTCAAAAAATGTAAAGGATATTAAATGGCTGAAGACTATAGAACCAAGAATGCAAAAAAGGCAGAAGGAACTCCTTTTACAAATGGACTTTTTTTTGGCCTTCTTTTAGGTATATTAGTATCCATCGCTGTAACCTTATTCATAACTAATGGTAAAAGTCCTTTTATATCCAAAGAAACAATTGGATCATGTATAGAGGTTAATTCGGCTCTAGGAGATGAAGATGCAATCAATATTGATGAAGACACTAGTTTTGATTTTTATGACACTCTTCCAAAAAATAACTCCACTTATATAGAAGAAAGAATTGAAAGAAATACTGTCCAAAATCGAGATATTAATTATTATCTACAAGTTGAGGCCTTCTCAGAAAGCTCTGCGGCTGATAATCTAAAAGCAAAACTAGCATTAATGGGCTTTGAGTCAGTCATTATGACCGCCAAAATTGGAGATAACACATTCCATAGAGTTAGTGTAGGTCCTTATTTGGAACTAGTAAAAGCTAGAGAAATTAGGGAAAAACTAATTAAAGAAGGTTTTAAACCGAACTTAATCAAATTAACTAAGCCTAAGAGTTAAAATTATAAGGGAAAAAATTATGAAAAGGATATTTACTGTTTTATTTGCTCTTTTTTCAACAATAGCATTTGCTGTTCAGCCAGAGCCGGGAGTAAATTTTAAGCAAACCAAAACGCCAGTAGAAACTAACTCTGGTGATAAAATTGAAGTTGTAGAACTTTTTTGGTACGGATGTATACACTGTTACACAATGGATCCTTATCTTGATAAATGGGCAGATAATCTTCCTAAAGATATTAGCTTCAAAAGAGTGCCTGCAATACCAAGGAAAGATTGGGTTCCTATGGCTAAAGCCTATTATGCTTTAGAGTCTTTAGGATTAGAACACAGCCTCCATGAAAAATTATTTACTGCAATTCACAAGGATAAAACAGTTAATCCAAGTGACACTAATGGAGCAATTAATTGGATATCAATAAATGGAAAAATTGATAAAAATAAGGTAGAAGCTGCATTTAATTCTTTTTCAATGAAAGCAAAATTATCGCGCTCTTATAAAATATTTAAAGATGCTGGAGCAACTGGGGTTCCTACTATTATTATTGATGGAAATTATTTCACTTCAAGTACGATGGCTGGTGGAGAAAAAAATGCAATTGAGATTATGAACTTCATTATAAAAAATATTCGTAATGATCGTAGTAAAAATAAAAAATAATTACCATTATTAAAAATAAAATTTAATTAAAATAAGGAAGTTGATGTACAAGCACAGAAGTCCTGAGTCCATAAGTGACCATATCGCACTCACCATTACTAAAATTTTACGTCTTTTTGCTGATACTTTTTTTGCTAAACGATATGGTCATAGAGCTGTTGTTTTAGAAACAGTTGCTGCAGTTCCTGGAATGGTTGGAGGTATGTGGATCCATTTAACCTGTCTTAGAAAAATGAAAAATGATCGTGGTTGGATCAAAATTTTGCTTGATGAGGCTGAAAATGAACGCATGCATTTGATGACTTTTATAGAAATTGCTAAGCCTAAGTGGTACGAACGCCTATTTATTTTAGCAGCCCAAGTTATATTCTGGAATTTTTATTTTTTACTTTATGTTTTTTTCCCAAGGACTGCCCACAGATTAGTCGGCTACTTCGAAGATGAAGCAGTTATTAGTTATACGTCATATCATGAGCAAGTATCAGATAATCCATCATTAAATGTTGATGCTCCAACAATTGCAAAAGATTATTGGAATTTAAAGTCAGACGCTAAATTACTTGACGTTATTGAAGCAGTTCGTGATGATGAGAAAAAACACTCACAAGTTAATCATGGGCTAGCAGATACGTTAGATCAAGATAAAGTTAAGGTTGTAAGTGAAGTTGAAATAAAAAAAGAAGAGCCTTTTTTTTCAAACTCTAGCAGTCTTTACGAAAGGTTCATACTTGGCGACCTACCTTTATTCAATCGAATTATCATGGCGCCGCTTACCAGAAGTAGGGCTTCTATTAAAGGTATTCCCGCTGCTATTATGACTACTTATTATCAACAACGTGCAAGTGCTGGTTTAATAATTGCAGAAGCAACTCAAATAAGTCAACAAGGACAAGGTTATTGTGCTACACCAGGTATCTATTCAGAAGAACAAACCGAAGGTTGGAAAAATATAGTTGATGCAGTTCATGAAGGTGGGGGGAAAATATGTTTACAACTTTCACATGTTGGCCGAATTTCACATGAAGAACTGCAACCTAATAATTCGCGTCCTGTTGCTCCCTCAGCTATTCAAGCAAAAGCTGAAGTTTGGCTTCAAGCTGGCTTGAATCCAAATAGAGATGTTTCAGAAAAAGTAAATGTTTCAATGCCACGAGCACTTGAAGTAGAAGAAATTGTTGGAATTGTTGAGGACTATCGACAAGCTGCTGTAAATGCTAAAAAAGCTGGCTTCGATATGATAGATATCCATGCTGCCAACGGATATCTTATAGATCAATTTTTAAGAGACGGTACAAATCATCGAAAAGACCAATACGGTGGCTCAATAGAAAATAGAATTCGATTTCTTACTGAAATTGTTGAAGCCATTGCAACAATTTATCCTCCTCATCGAATTGGCTGTAGAATTTCTCCAGTTTCTGGATTTAATGATATTTCGGACTCAATGCCACAAGACCTTTTTAATCAATTAGCCAAAACATTAGGAAGAAAAAAATTAGCTTACCTTCATGTAAACGAAGGAGAAACTGATACAACTTATAGTAACCTTCCTTTTGACTTTAATCAGGTTCATCTTCTATTTAAAGAATCGGGAGGCCTTTATAATATGGCTGATAACGGTAATGATAAATATCGAAGTGAATCTACTAAAATTGATTTAGTAGCGTTTGGAATACCATTTATTTCTAACCCTGATCTTGTTTATCGGCTTGAACATAATCTCCCTCTAAATGAAGCAAACGAAAAGACATTTTATGGTGGAGGTGGTGAAGGGTATACAGACTATCCATTTTATCCAAAAAACTAGTCATAACTTATGGTTTCAACTATTATTAGTCCTGAAAATTTAGATTCATACACAAATGCAGATTATTATGTGTACTCTGATCCTAAATTTATCCTAAAAATAGGAGAAAAGAGTCCAAATCTCATAGATTTGTATCAAAAATTTAATGAATCTCAAGCTTCTTTTTTAACTGCTTATAATCCAATGAGCCAAGAAATGACTTTTGAACAAAATGAGTTAATGAATAATAAGCTCGAAACTTTATTAGTAAAAATGAATTACCCATTCATTCTAGCCGAAGGGGTTTGTCCTGAAAGTCAGTTTCCAGGTGAAAAAAGTTTTTTTGTATTTGGTACAGAACTATTGATTGCCAAAGAATTGGGTAACAAATTTCAACAAAATGCCATCTTATGGATTAATAATGATGCCATTCCTCAGTTAATTCTATTAAAATAAAGTAATGGACATAAAAAAAATAATTTTAAATATATTTACCTTGTTTAACACTATATATTTAGGTGGCGTAATCTATATTGTATTCTATATGCCTCGTACAGATTCTATGGCCAATGACGGCTTCTATGATCTTTGGTTTTATGTTTTTTTTGGTTTTGCGGCAATTTTTGTTATCAATTATGCGATGTTTAATAAGCTCACATTGTGGCATTTTAAAAACTAAAAAGAAAAGAGGGCTTTCACCCTCAATCCCTAGGGGTAATCAAACTATATTATTGAGCATGTCTTATTTCTGCAGTATGCACAGGCTCCAAAATAATGGATACTTTCCCCACCTCTACGTGTGGCACAGAGACACAGCCAACTATACTTAGAGTTATAAGTATCATGCTTAACTTATTTATCTGTAAGACTAATTGCCTCAACTCTGTTTTCCACTTTCAGCTCAACTATTCCTACTAAAAATAGCAAAGCGATAAATAGTGCTATTACTCTATAAAAAGATTTACGTTTGTACATATTGCCCCTTTATTTTAATTCATTTTTTACATATAAACCGACATCCTCTGGCTCTCTAATCAAACGTTCGCTCATAATTAGCTGTGCTTCTGTTAAATTTTGTTCGGCTGCTTTTTCAAACCATAAAATTGCCTGATCTATATCTTTTTTAACCCATAAGCCTTTTTCATAAATAATACCTAAGTGATACTCTGCTTGAGGAAACCCATCTTGCGCTGCTTTTGTAAAATAAGTGAATGCCTTTTGATTATCAACAGATGTCCCTAGGCCATAATGATACAAATACCCTAAATTAAGATTTGCTTCTATCTGTCCATTTTTAGATGATTTTAAATAATGACTCAAAGCAGATTGATAATCTCGATGAGTACCTCGACCGTAATGCTTCATTAAACCCAAATTAAATTCTGCTTCTGGGAACCCTTTTTTAGCTGCCTTGTTATACCAAGCATAGGCTAAAGTATGATCTTGAAAACTTATAGGTCCGTAATGAAGTATTTGGGCGAGATTAAATTGAGCTTCAACTAAACCCTGTTGTGCAGCAAGTCGATAATTTTGTATAGCTCGATCAAGATTATATTCAATACCTTGGCCATTGCTTAGTAATTTCGCTAAATTAAATTGAGCTTCTTTCATATTATTGCCTGCTGCTTTTTCATACCAATAAGCGGCCTTTGAAATATTTTTTGAAACACCTAATCCATAATGATGCATTTGTGCTAAATTAAATTGAGCCTCCATAACTCCTGCTAATTGTATTTGGCACTGGTTAATATCCAGTGCATTTTGTTGGTTTGCAGATTTTGAAAACCAATCAAATGCCTTAGACATATTCTTTGTTGTGCCTAACCCATAACGGTTCATCAATCCTAAATTAAATTGAGCTTCTGGATTATTTTGTTCAGCTGCTTTTTCATAATGCGTATAAGCCTTATTTAAATCTCTAACCTTGCCTTTCCCATAATGATTAATTAAACCAAGTCTGAAGTGTGCTTGGTTGAGCCCAGAATTTGCTGCACGCTGAAATAAATCAATTGCTCTGGTGTAATCTTTAGTTAAAACATTACCTGTAAAATAGTTTTCAGCAAATCTATACTGCGCCTTAATTACTTCATTTGAATCAGGCGGTAGTCCAAACCCTTTAAATTGAGATGCGTCATACCAAGCTTGCCAAAAATTTTTATCTTGGCAGGGTTCTGCATAACTTATTGAGGAAGCTAGTAATAGCTGACTTATCATAAGTGATATTTTTTTTAATTTCATTTTTCTTCCTATAAAAATATGAATACATCTATGTAGACGTATTCATAATCTTTAAGTCAGGAATTAATGAAACTTATTGTGAAATTAGTTTATTCTCAATTAAATAATCTCTATTGATTGTGGCTGGTTTGTTTCCTAAAGCTGAAGATTTCTTATACCAGTCAAATGCTTTTTCATAGCTTTGCTCAACATTTAATCCCTTTTCGTACATTAGGCCTAAATTAAACTGCGCTGCAGAATCACCATTATTTGCTAAAGGTAGGCATGCTTTAATTGTTAAACGATCGGGACTACATTGATTTGATGAGGTTACAATGGCTTCATCTAAGCGCCCACTCATTTTCAGCTGGAGTCTTGACCAAAACCCAGTAAAGCCTCCTTGAGGGTCATACCATTTTTCCCAAAATCCTGTTTTTGATCTTAATACTGGCTCTTCAATTAATGGTGGTTGATTAACGAGTTGAATTACATCTGAACGCATATACTCCTTGGTCGCATATACGCCGCCTGCTCCAATCGCTAACAATATTAACCAATTATTTTTATCAAATAGTTTTTCTAACCATGATTTTGATTGTTTTTTTAAAAATCCTATCTTTTCTAATTCATGGATTAGTCTTTCTTCCAAATAGTCATCATCCTGATTGATATTTTTATTAATTTCTTCTGCTCTTTTCTTAAACACACTGCGAACCAATCTGGCTTGTAATCTAATTTTAGGATTCATTCCATAAACTTTTTCACCTGCTAAAATAGCAAACCAGTTTTCTTCATTTTTTTTCATTAATCATCACCTTCAGTACAATTTTCTATAAATGGTTTTAACTTTTTATAAGTTTGACTTACATATTCCTTTGTTGCAGCAAGCGATTTTCCAATTCGTTCACTAATTTTTTGATTAGTAAATTTTTCCATTTTCATATGGATAATATATGCTCTATCAGGCATTGCCTTATCAAATTCTTTAATTCCAAGTTGGACACATTCTTCCTTATCAGTTATCTTTTCTTTTTCTTGAGTGATTCTTGCAACTATTTCAAAGTTTTCTAAAACTTCTTCATTAATTTCATTTTTATATTTTTTATATTTTCTAAAATGGTCATACAAACTGTTTCTAGCTACTTGCCAACACCAACTTTTAAATTTTTTTGGCTCTTCTACAGTATTTGCTTTTGTAATAATCTTAAGTAGACTCGTCATGATCACTTCTTCAGCCTCTACTTTATTAAGTCTTCTTTGTCTGTAATATCCCATCAGTTGTGGCTTTAGTTTTTTACAAATCTCTCTACCTCCCTTTTCTCGCAAAACAAGGCTCTCACTTTGTAACAGCTTTAAGATATCTTCAAGCTCCATATTCTCTCCCATACATAATAGACGTAGAGAATTTTGAAAGGTCAGGGATTAGTCTCATATCTATGAAAGAATTATGCTTGAATTTTATTTTACTTATTTGTCTGCAGATGGTAATAGTTTATTTCTCCTGATGTCTATTACCGCTTAGCTCTCGCGATACTAGAGTTGCCTATCTTTAAACATTGATGCAGTCTTATTTTTTTATTGAATCATTTAGGTTTAAGTCTACGCCTTTTACTCTTTTTAGAAATTCTTTACTGTATTTAATTTTTTGTTGCGGTTTGATTTTCTTTATTTTTCGATCTTTAGTTATTTTTGGTATGCCAGGCTGGAAAATTACATGTAGTATTGAAAAAATAACAACAACTATTGCTATTATTAAACATCCTATAATCAATTCAGTTAAGTAAGTTTTTAAGTAATGCTCAAATACTTGGCTCATAAGTCATCTTATTCTTTGTTATTCTTTTTATTATAATGTTATTATCAGAGCTGAACTGATATTTTAATTTAATTCAAGGAAATAAGTTATGTTAAAAAATATTATTATTGTAGTGATTGTTGCTGTTGTTGCTGGCTATGCATATCAAACAATGCAAAATGGTGATTCAGGAGCAGAAGACTTACCTCCATTAACGGGCGAGGTTGTTGAATAAATCTGTTTAGTAAAAAATATCTGTCGCTAACCAGCGACATTGACAATAAAAAAGGCTCTTGCGAGCCTTTTTTATTGTATATTTTTAACAATATCCTCGACAACCTTTTTAGCATCTCCAAATAACATCATGGTCTTATCTAGATAAAACAGTTCATTATCAAGTCCAGCATATCCTGGTGCCATTGATCGTTTATTTACAATAATCATTTTTGCTTTTTCAGCTTCTAGAATAGGCATTCCATAAATAGCACTGCCTGGAGTCTTAGCCGCTGGATTAACAACATCATTGGCCCCAATCACTAAAACTACATCAGTTTGACTAAATTCACTATTAATATCGTCCATTTCTACTACCTGCTCATATGGCACATCCGCTTCTGCAAGCAATACATTCATATGTCCTGGCATCCTCCCTGCTACTGGGTGAATTGCATATTTCACATTTACCCCTTTTTCAATTAATTTTGCAGTTAATTCTTGAAGAGCATGTTGAGCCCGGGCAACTGCCAAACCATAACCAGGAACAATAATTACGGTATCTGCATTTGTCATTAAAAAGGAGGCATCATCTGCTGAACCAGATTTCACAGGCTTTTCACCTGCGTTTGTTTCATTATTTGAAGCCTCAGCACCAAAACCACCCAACATCACTGAAATAATTGATCGATTCATCGCCTTACACATAATGTAAGATAATATTGCACCAGATGAGCCAACGAGCGCACCTGCAATTATTAGAACTGAGTTATTTAATGTAAAACCGATTCCTGCTGCTGCCCACCCAGAATAGCTATTTAACATTGAAACTACGACTGGCATATCTGCTCCGCCAATTGGGATAATTAATGTAATGCCTAAAACTAAAGCAAACGCCACCATTATAAAAAATGCTAAATAAGACTCTGTTTGAAAATATAAATAACCAAAAAATATCATACCAATTGCTAATATTAAATTTATGATATGTTGACCTCTAAATACGGTTGCTTTAGCTCCAAATTTTCCAGAAAGCTTTCCAAACGCTATAACTGAGGCAGTAAAAGTAATAGCGCCGATAAATGCGCCAATAAATAATTCAAAGCGTTGGACAATCGAATGTATTTCACTGGTATTTAGAACTGCTGCGGACGCAATAAGTACTGCAGCTAAACCCACAAAAGAGTGCATTAAAGCAACCAATTCAGGCATTTTTGTCATTTCTACTTTCTTGGCAACATAAATACCAATACCTCCTCCAAGTAGGAGGGGAATGAAGATTAAAAAGAGTACTAACTGACTACCAACCCATAAGGTAGTAATGATTGCAACTGTCATACCAACTATCCCGTATAAATTCCCCGAACGAGCACTAGTAGGTGAAGACAACCCTCTTAATGCCAAAATGAAAAAAATTGCGGCAACCAGATAAGAAAGCATTGATATTGATTCGGTTGTCATTTAATTTTCTCTTCTTTCTTTTTAAACATCTCTAGCATTCTTTGTGTGACAAAGAATCCCCCAAATATATTAATTGCTGCGAAAAATATAGCAACTGCTCCTAAAATGCTACTAAATGTTATTATCTCCCCATTAATTTCCACAACTTGTAACATTGCTCCAACAATAACAATCCCTGAAATTGCATTTGTCACTGACATTAATGGGGTATGTAAAGCAGGTGTAACATTCCAAACAACGTGATATCCCACGAAAATTGCTAAAACAAAAATTGTGATATTTTGTATCGTTAATAATTCACCCATATCGTTTCCCTATTTTATTTAACTACCTTCTTTTGTTAACAAACAACCAGCAACCAGCTCATCCTCTAAATTAATATGTAAATTACCAGATTCATCGATTAATAATTTTATGAATTCAAAAATATTTCTTGCGTATAGTGCTGAAGCATCTGTACTCAGCATACTTGGTAAATTATTTAGTCCAATTAAGGTAACGCCTTTAATACTGATGATCTCGTTTACTTTAGTAAGCGGGCAATTGCCTGAACCATCTTCTGCCATACCTGCTGCCATATCTAAAATGACCGAGCCTGGTTTCATGTTATGGACAGTTTGACTATCAATCAATTGAGGCGGTGCTTTGCCAGGAATTAATGCAGACGTAATTATAATGTCAGAATCACAAGCTTTTTTTGCTACTAATACTGATTGACGGTCTAACCATGATTTGGGCATTGGTTTTGCATATCCGCCTTGTCCGGAAGCATTTTCTTTTTCTTCTTCAGTCTCATATGGCACATCAATAAATTTTGCCCCTAAAGATTCAATTTGTTCTTTAACAGCAGGCCTTACATCTGATGCTTCAACTACTGCGCCTAGCCTTTTA
>MDSY01133002.1_pt1 | contig 16907 bp, 13 predicted proteins | sample 811131 | NCBI WGS metagenome assembly MDSY01 (sample SAMN05326643, study PRJNA326480) | marine metagenome | isolation source: seawater | place: Atlantic Ocean: South West | collected 2010
TAAATCTCTCACCGCTTTATTTTTATGAACGGGGGCATTATCCATTATAATTAATTTATCCTTATTATGATTGATAAAATGTTTTAGAAAATCATATAACCTTTCACCTGTGCTTCCTCCTTTTTCATCAATAATTATCTATATTTATTATTATGGATCGTATCTTTCATTTCAGAGAAACACATTATCAACAGATGAGAATACTTGCCGTATTTATTATTAGTCCGATACTTGTATGTAAAGGGGTTCATTACAAAGATAATTTCTTAATTGTTTTTGGTATTTTATTGGCTTTGTGGGATGGTCTCAAATTACTTCGTTAACCAATAAATACCGACACCTATAAAATTAAAATTAGTGTAATCATAGTATAGTTTTGTTACTAACCTATTATTACTTTTTTTCATAATGATATAAATATAAATATAAATATAAATTATCAAAATTTATATTTATTTATAACTAAGCGTTTTAAATGTTCAAAAAAAAGAATATAAAGATACTATAAATGAAAAAGTCAGAAATTATCAGTAAAATACATAGTATTTTTATCATCTATTTTTGTTTTGGATGGGTCATTGAGAGTCAAAGGCCATATCTTCTCTTAGCATTACCTTCCATTCAATATCAGTTCTTAATTAATAATAATCAATGTATCCTAACACAACTTGAAAATAAATATGATGAAGAAGAAAATAAAGACAAAAAAGGAAGAAAAGTAATCAATTCCTATATTGGGAAGAAATTAGAAGAATTTAATATTGATATCTCATCACAAACAAGGGAAAATATAATTCATACATTTGTATATGGATGTTTTTTAATCAATTATTATCTATATATTTAATTATAATGGACTTTTATTCGTTTATAAAAATAATTATTGATGAATTATATAAGCGTGAATTAAAATTAATAAATCGAAAAAATATAAGTAAATAAATGATTTAAATAATATCTATCTATATTAATTATAATTATTATGACCTCATGGGCACCAGTAACTTCTAGTTTTCCTCCCCTGGAATTTACTCCTGATAATAGTACTACGATTGATGAATTATTTCAAGTGAATGATGATCCTAATATTCAAAACTTAATTAAAATGAAAGAAGTAATTATAGATATTATCACTAAAAGGAAGGAAATTGATATAAAAGAAATTAATGAAGATGAAGATTATAAAAATGAAGGTGTTGATCAATTGGTTAAATCATTTCAGAAAATACTTCCTGAATTCTTAAAGTTACAAGATGAATTAAGTAAAATTAGTAATGATTTTGAGAAAGAAATGATAGAAATAAAAAAACATATGACTATTATTGATGCTCAAATTGAATATCTAAGAAAGTTACCGAATGACTATAATGATGACGAATCAATGAAAGGAATTATTGATCAAATGAGAAAATATAGTAAAAATGTAACTAATAATAAAAAAATTATCGCGATTAAAGAAAGCTATGAAAAAAAAATAAAAGAAACTCAAAAATATATCTACTTAATACGGAAACTTAATAACTTTAATGTATGTAATATGTGTCCTGTATGTTTCACAAATCAAGTTGATAATTTTGTTGCTCCATGTGGACATACGTATTGTAAACATTGTTTAGAATCAATGATCAATGTTGAAAATATATATGATTTACCATTTAATAATTCTTATAAATGTTCGTTTTGTCGAGAAGGTATCAGGACAGTGCGACCATTATATTTTTTATAATTGATCTAATAATTTCTTTAAAAAATCTCTTTGTGTATTTATCTTTTTATTACATCGTATAAAAATATAATAATCGTTTGGCTTTATGTATACATTCTTTACTGATGTCATTTTTATTCCCAATCTTCCTTTTTCGTTCGCAATACATTTTCCATATGTATCAAGTTCAAATGTATTTCGTTTGATACAATATAAATATTCTCCAATATAAAAATTTGTATCTTCATAATCATGTCCAATCACTTTTTCCTTTACCTCAGGTGGAAAATAATATAATAATGTTCCTTTTTTATCATCTGACCACTCTAATACACTTTTTAATGGCTCAATATCCATATTCTCTATATTAAACTATATTTTAAATATTATTTTAACAGAAATTGGGATCAGTGATATATATATCCATGTCAAATAAAAATGGATCTGATATCATTATTTAATTCTATATCTAAATTTTCCATTTCCCAAATCGACTTTATTTTTCCTCCATTCTCTAGATGCTTCGTTAAAATCAATTAATATATTATCATTACCAACTCTTTTACCAGATCTTAGTATCATTTTTTTATAATATTATTATAATATCTTATCAAATTTTATATTATATGAAAAAGATCGTTAGGAAATGTTCTATTATTTAAAAATTATTATATTTATTTAATCAAAATGTACTCAGATAAACACTACCAGAATGAAAAAAATATGATGTCCAAACAAGAAAGAATGAATCAAGAAAGATTTGAACAATTAATTAATATTCTCATCATCTATAAACAAGAAAATCAAACAGAAGATGTTTATCTATCAGAAAAATGTATCAATCAAGCAATTAAATACTATCAAACAAAAATGTCACCTATGCTTAATAATTTAAACAAATAAATATCTAAATCTTTATAAGTATTATGTCACAAAATATATCATTTATCAAAAAAGAACTCAAAAATTGTGAAGAAATTAACTCGCCTTATGAATTAATTCTAAATAATATTGTTAAATATATTACTATTAAAAATGATGAAGAATTTTTCTATATCGCAACCTACCTTAGGATGGGTGATAATAAAATATTTGTGAAAAATGATAAAGGTAAAATTTATCCTGTTCAATTGATTTATTATGATAAATTAGGTAATCATCTTTATAAGACTCGTTTATTTATTGAAGATAAAAATCAATCATGTAATCAATCCCAAGATGAGAATGAAAAAATTATCCAAAATCAACAAATGATAATTGAAAAGATGAATTTACAACTTAAGAAACAAAATAAATTAATTAAAGAACTCCATCAACGTCTTATTAAGGGTGATTATGAATGAGTATATTTATCCCTTAATAATTCAACAATTTCATATAATACCTGGCAATCAATGCGATTATAATTAATTATTTCTTTAATATCAATATATCTTTTTAATGGTATTTTTTTTTTATGATTCTGACATATTTCTTTAAATTTTATCATAGAATCTAATCCATTATCATTTTCTCCCCATGTTGTTTTGATTAATTTATTTCTGTATAAGGCAGAACCAATTGATTTTAATCCAAACTTAAAAACCCCTTGAACAATAATTGGTTCAGTACGAAAATAATCCAATACATCGATTAATTGATAAGGAGGAAATTCTATTTCAGGATATTTATTCTGTATATATTTAATATAATTGTACTCAGCATGTCCCCAATGATAAATCGATAATGATTCATCCTTTTTTGTGATCATTTTTAATTTTTTGATAAAGTATTCAATATTTTTCTTTTCAGATCGATTTGTAAAATCTTCAATTGTAAAATCATAATATTTCTCTTTATAAATAAATCCAATAATACCAATTACTGGTTGTTCTTGTATTTTCTCATGACTAAATAGATTTTGTTTTTCGTCAAATGAAAGGAAACTTTCGATATCAAAATAAATACCATTTGTATCTTGAATCGTAGTAGATAATTTATTTGAAATGTTCTTTCGAGGATAGATTAATATATCATTCTGTTTATTCATATGAATCATACGTTCTTGAATATCTTTTTTCTTTGTTTCTTTTAAATATAATAATAATTTAGGATCATCCCAACAAGTGATTCCTCGATTCAAAAATTCATGGCGCTCATCAAAAGAAATATTCCATATCAGTGTGATCTCCTTTATTTCATTTGCTAATTTCATTTTTTCATTTTCCCAATCACTATCTTTATAATTCATATTTGGATAAAGCTCCTTATGTGAAGGCTTTGGTAATATTTTCATTTCTTGATAGTTCTTTTTAAGATACAAAATCCATTTGTATGCCTTATTATATGCATCAATAATCGTATGGTCAAAATCAATTTTACCTATGAATTTATCCTTAGGTAGATGTGTTTTCCTATAATAATATTCTTTCCCTAATAGAAAACATGGATATCTTTCACCAACAACCTTATACATTGCTTCTCGAAAAGAATATAAATTACATTTTTTATATAATGATAATCCATCATTTGCGATTGTCTTTAAGTCAATCCTAAAATGTAATGAAGAATAACAGATATTAATTAATAAATATCCATCTTCTTTACAAAATAAGTGGAATGGAATATTATCGATCCTAGGAAATATCTTTGTAAAATAATCATAACGAATAATTATATCACATTTTGTATATAATTTCTTACCTTCATTATATAATTTCCCTTGAAGTATTAAAGGTTCATTATTCTTAATCTTAAATAATGTCTCTTTATAACATGTATATATCGGTATATCTAATTGAGATCTATCAATAATCTGTTGTAATAGTTTTTCTTTATATTTTTTTGATTCTTTAAGAATGTACTCTCTATAATATGTTGATCCATCCCTTTCAAAAATATGATTATTATGATATTCTTGTATATTAAACCAATCAATTAATGGATCTTTTAGAATATGATTCTTTAAAAGATTAAAATTGATATGATTAGAAAAATATTCCATTTAACTTTGCGTTCAAAAAAATATTATTATTTTAATTTATCCCATTTATTATCTTTTTCTTTTAATTCTCCATATGTAGAATAATATTTACCATCTACCATAATATTTGATAGAATATACTCATTATTATAATAAGTATGATGGAATGATAAAATTTTACATTCATCGTTCTTTTCTCCACTAAAATACAACTTTTCAATGTTCTTTCCGATGGAATACTTCTGTGTTATTATAAAGAAACCAATATTATTATCATCCAATGATTCATCATATTTTATTTCATCTATTATTGTCTGTAAATCAAAAGATGTTATAGAATACTTATTCCCACGAATCATCGATTTCAATTTTTTTATTGTATACTCATTACCTATCTTCTTATGTTCAAGTATACTTTCTTTATTAACACTATTTATTAATATTGATTTTAGTTTCTTAATATTATACCAAATCCCCACTTCATTTAGTGCTTTCTCTATTGATAAGAGATCATTATTATTACTATCTAAATGAAATAAAACATTTGAATGATCACCAAATAATTGATAAATATAAAATGGTATTGTATCAATCTTCTTCATCAAATGTCTTTTTCGTTGAATTTCTTTATTATCACCAAATTTCATTATAAAATCGCTCTTCTTTTCGAAAATTTCATCCAATATATTCTCCCTATATTCAGAATAAGTATAAACAATCTCTTTTTCCGTTATCTTTTTTCGTATATCATTCATATCGACTCTTTCTTCAACTATATCCATTATATTCTCTATTCCATGAATAATTAACTTCTCAATCAATTTCCATTTTATCTTTTCAATAAATATATTACCATTACTATCTCTCTCTTTCACATAAAGTTTACATCCTCCATAGTAATTACAAGGATAACGACATTCCGATTCATCCTTATTTATACATAAGGAAATATACCTTTTCATCTTTTGTTTATCATATTCTTCATCATCCAATTGAATAAATAATTCAGAAATATATTCATTTATTAATGAATATATCTTATCTTTTTTATGCTCATGTATCATTATCTTATCATTCAAAATAAATCGGATCCTATGTATCAATGGTACCTCAAACCTTATTTCCCCTTTTTTATCACCACTTTTTACAATATTAATTATCTTTCCATATATTGAATAATTACCATAAGAAATATGGCTCTTTTCATCTATTTTTTGAATATATTCTTTTTTTCCTTCGCGTATATATGTAAAATATCCTGTCTCTCCTTCTTTATAAAATGTATGGTTTTTTACATAACCCTTCACTTCTTCATTTACACTTAATAATATCTTAATAATATGATAAAATGATAATTTTGTAATATAATCTTCATACTTAATACTATTTATAAAATCATCTTTCTCATCATCACGATTCTCTGGATTATACAATAGACATTCAATCTCATATAAATCATGTCCATATACGATTCGTGAGGATGTATCTATACTACTTTCTTTAATCTTCTGAATGGGTAAATATGTACCATTCTCAAATAATATTGTTGTGATCTCATCATCATCTGTCTTATTTAATTCACTTATAACACAATAATCACTAAAATTCTCTAAATATTGAATTGCTTTCTTATATGTTGGAAATTCATCAAAATGATAAATATATTCATAGTTACCATCAGGTATCATTATTGGTTCAATAGGGATAATATATCCTTTCATCGTAATTATATAAGTCACCTGAGAATAACTATTTATATATAGATTTACAATTTTATCATCATCATTTTCAATTCTTTCTTTATATTTATAAAATAATAGATCATTTGAATCCTTCATCTTCCCCTTTACATATTCGATGATTTGATATATATTATCATCTACCATAGTATCTGTTCCATATTGAAATAGTTCTTGAATATCATCTTCTCTTACATCATAATAACGATATAACATTGGTTCATAATAATTCTTTCTTTTATAAATGAATCCTAGTTTTTTATTACTATTATAATATTCTGATTTTTTAATGCTAATCTTATTATCTATATTCTCAAAGATAATAATATTAATATCAAATAACTTCACAACTACAGGTATTATATATGTATCATCTCGATTTTCATTACTCTGTAAATATTGAACATACATATGTAATGATAGTAATAAATGAAATAAATAACTTGTTTCATTTGATTTAAGATTGTAGTTATCATTAAGTTCTATTTTTAATTGATCAATTACTTTCTTTTTAAAGCATTGTTTTGTATTTTCATTATCAAGTATTTTACGAATATAGATGATATCTTCCTCTGTTACATTTTGTATTGGTTTTCGGAAAGTCTGATGTATAATCGAACATTTCTGAAACCTTTCAAGACTATTCTCTAAATTCTGAATAATAAATTGTATCAGTTGAGGTTCTTGAATTGTCTTTTCATTATTGACCAAAATTTTAAAGTATGCCTGTAAAAATGGTGAATAATAAAATGTATAATCATTCTCATTCTGATGAACACCCATTCGCAAAAATCCAGCATCCTTCTTTTTAGTAAATATCTTTGAATCCTGACCAAATATTTCCATCAAATAGGGATGAATATGTGCATACTTATCCTCCGTTACAGGATCTTTATTCGAAATATATCCACCTATATCCTTCTCTGTCTCTTCATAAACAGGAGTACCCTTTTTCTCTTTCTTCTTGATTTTTGAATCGTTAAAACAACATGGTAAACCATATCCCTTAGGATGTAATAACTTACTATCCTCAGTTATCTTTGGAACAAAATATTTCTCGTCCTTCGCATCCATCCAATAACGATTCTCACGATCTAATATTGTCTTCGTTGTTTTACCCTTCGCTCCTTTTGGTAACTTCTGAGGTATTATTTCATCTTCATCAACAGCATCATGACGTATACTTAAACTTCGTGAAACATCCCAATACTTAGGACATATATACTTTATATTTGAGTCCCTCTTAGATACCGATATAGCCTTTGAATATGATTTAGGACCAGATCCGTCCTCTGTTGATTCATTAATCCGTTCCAATTCATCACTTGTTACCGCAATCGGTTGACGATTATCTGTCGCTCCACATAATTTAGCATATCCATAATCTTGTCCATTTTTCTGCTTCTTACGCGACTTAAACTTAAATAACTCAGGATCATACTCCTTTAATCGCTTCAAATAATAACTCTTTACCTCATATAATTCGTCAGGATCACCACCAAATTGTTCCATCGTAATCTCATCATCACTATCACTATCACTACTTGTATCCGTATCACTTCCTAACAATTTACGTAATTCTTCTAAATCGTCCCCTTCCTCTCCTCCTTCATCTTCTTCATCTTCATCGTCTTCTTCTTCTTCTTCATCTTCTTCATCTTCTTCATCTTCTTCATCTTCTTCGTCTTCAAATAAATTAATTAATTTTGTATTTCTTCGTGTAAAGAGCATTATAAATCGATCATCTTCTGTAATCGTTTTATGATACATATTTAACATTGTTTTAATAAACATCATCATTCGTAAATATTCGTTAAAGGACTGGATTCCATTAATTTCAATTATTAATTCATCCTTTGGTGATATACTAATTATGATCTCAGATCCAGATTCATTCATCTTCTTCTTTAAGATATGACCTTCTTCTTGTTTCATTCTGATTAATTCTTCCCATGATTCATATTCTCTTCTTATTATATCTATGTCTTTATTAAAATCAACACTTACCTTCTGAATTATAATTTCAGGATCATTATAAATCACTTTATATGTCTCTATCGCAGACTGAATTGATGAAAAATTCGCATAATTATCAACTCGTTTATATTTACCTATTATTTTTTTCCCTTCATCTTCTGTCTCTTCAATTGTCTTTACACGAAAATACATTGGAAAATTATTCATAAATGTTGTAAACCATGTATCCCATTTAGGGAAGAATTTCTTTCGTTTCTGAAATAACCGATTATCAAATGAGGATGCACAATTCAAGAAATCTAATCTTGTATCTGAATATTGATTCTTAAATATATCATTGTTAAAAGTATTAATCGCTTCAAATGAATAAAATTCTCCATCATTTAATTCACGTATTAAACGATTACAATCATTTATCATCACTCTTATAACTTCTTCATTCATCAATTTGTAATTATTCTCAATAATACATTCAATTTCACCACTCATATGTAAGACAAATGTTGAATACATGTCTAGATCTTCATTATAAATCTTAAATAAAATGACATTCTCCTTATGTAAATATCGATATGTATTATCCTCTTGTATATTATAACTCTCCGACCATCCTTTACACATCTTTTGATTTATGAATGTTGTCGCTGTTCTCTCATGACCATTATATACTATTGATGGTTTGTATAATTTATGAAAAGCATCATCGTGGGAATCTAATAATAATTTTATAAAAGGAATGTCCTTTCGTAAAACAAAATCACTGAAAAGTTTGGACAAATGAATAATATTCTCCTCTCCTTCAACCACATTACGACTAATCTTCATTAATGTTAATGTAAAATGTTTACATTGTATCTCTTCTTCAACTTTCTCCTTAAAGAAATTCGACTCAATTGTATATATTCCACGATTATAATTCTCCAATAATGTTTCCATCTTTTCTCTCTCATTAACACGAGAAGAATAATTATCTTCTGTATTATAATTTATGATCTCAGGAATAGTTATCTTTGGCCAATATTTTGAAAGGATCCCATTTATAATCGATTTTAAATGTATTGATTGATCCATTGTACCTGTATCGATCTCCTCTAATTCATCAAAAATTTCCTTCTTATCCAAATACTCCTTCAAGGAAAAAAAATGAAGCGTATTTTCCTTAATATTATATGTATCAAATAATGTCAATAATTGATTATCAATTAATTTTGGTATCTTATCACCATTCTCATTAATAAAAGAACTCTTTTTAACACTATTTATACTCTTGTGATATATATCATCATATAAAATACTAGTATCAGAATATGAAAAGCCAAGTGGTATCGTCTTCGCCATGATTTGATCATAGAACGAAACATACAAATATTGATATGTAATATCTTTATCATTTTTATAACAATATTTAATGATCTTATTTATGATTGTTTCATTTGTATCATCTTCATTCATGGTCTCATTTATGAATACAATATTTTCAGATTTATCTAAATACATTTCATCAATTATAAATTTAATTTTTTCTTCGATATCATCTGTTTCTTCTCCATAAAGATAATCATATAATTTATCAACCTTACCAGCATGTATATTTTCAAAATAATCTTTCTTATTCTGATAGTTCTTCCGAATCTCATTCACAACACCGCGAATATAAGGATTCTTTCCTATGAATAAATAACATGTCCTATCAACCTCCGAAATACATTTTATAAATCTTTTCTTAATTCGAATATTATTACAAAAAATACTCTTCATATATAATATCTACATTCATTTTTTTATTTATACCTTAAACATTAAATTTGATTACTCAATTTACTTTCAAAAAAAACACGTTCAGAAAGGAATGAATCTTACCAAAAGAGGTATTGAAATAATTCCTCGAAAAAAAAAAAATATTCTAAAGAATGAAAACCTTTTTCCAAAAAATCATCTTTTCTTTCACGCAAATTCATGTTGTAGTGAAAGGAAAGAATCCTGTTTAACCAATCATCTGATTCATATTGGCGCTGGAATGTATGAAGAAAATATGAAAGAAAAAAGAAAAGGTAAAGGCTCCACCTCTCATCAAGCAGAATTATTTATCAAATCAGCAATTAAAAATAAAACAATCTTATACTTATTCGAAAATGGTATCGGTCAAAAAGGAAAATATACACACTATGGAATATTTAATGGAAAAATAGAATCAAGTGATAAAGATATCTACAATAATATTACAATAAAACAACCAGGTATCTGGAAAGAAGAATTTCAATACGCTTTCTATGTCCATAAATGGATACCTCTTAATAGATCTCAACAATTAAATGTATACAATACTATCAATCCAAAAGGAAAATCAAGAAGGAAAACAATCCAAAAAATTAATAATATTAATTAAACTTCTTATAAGGTGTTGAATTAATCTCCATACCACAATAATCAACCGGCTGTTTACTATAATCCTCCGGTACATAGATACCGATTTGTTCTCCTTTCTCTAATAAATATGCCATATTATCCCAAAACTTTTTCGTATGTCCTACCTCCTCAGTCATTACATGAGCTAATTCATGTATAAATACAAATATGATAATATTATCATCTATAAATGTATTATCTTCCTGTCTTACACATATCGATATCCTTTCTCCTTTATTTACAGAATATGATGTATATTTAGCATCTAATCCTGTTTCAGATAATTGATCTGGATTATATCTTTGTTTTAATCGATGTATTCCTGTTCTATCTTCTTTTCTTAATGATTCAATTAATTGAACTATTTTTTTATTGATCTCTGCTAATTTATTTGCGGCATCTTGTGAATCAGGTAACTTCCTTACAATATATTTACGTCCATCAATATTCGATACAACTTGTGATATTTCCTGATTCCTTTTGTATATTTTATTTACAATATTAAAAATAATAAATATACTTAGGAAAAATAAGAAAAATTCTTTCATATATATAATTATCAGTATATTATAAATTTGAAAATGTTAAATACTTAAACCAACAACATTTTCATATATATATATAAAAATGGAAGATAAATCTTATCAATTCCAAATAATTGATTTCTCATCAGATGATATCCCTCTCAATGAAAATGAATATGGAAAAAGCTTTGTAATTACCATTTATGGTAAAACAAAAGAAAATGAAAATATTGTTTGTAATATTGTTGGATTTAAACCATACTTCTATCTGAGAATTCCAGATAATTGGGGGAATCCGAAAATTCATTCCTTTCTTAAAATTATCTCCTACTACGCAAGGAATAATAAATCAGGTAATTCATGGTCCTCATGGAATGGTACGTATGAAAGAGATCTACTCACCAAATCTCGATCTTATAATTTTTATGGATTTAATTATGATAAATTAGTAAATAAAATAAAGAAATTTAATTTTGCAAAAATCTCATTTCAAAATCATAATGATATGAGGAAATGTAGTAGTTCAATTCAATCGTTCTTTACAACGAATCTCTCACATATATCCAATGGGGAATATATTCGAGGATATACAAATAAAAAACCAGTTTTCAATAAAATTGATCAACATCTTAAGGCATGGTTTCTTCAAGAACATAATTGTGATTGTATTGCTAATCTTTATGAATCTAAAATACATCCTATGCTTCGATTTATGCATGAAAAGAAAATAGATACATGTGGATGGGTTGAAGTCAAAGTAACTGATCCTAATAACCTTAATCCTAACGAATCAAAGAAATTTAATGTTGATATTGAAATTGATACTCTTCCTATGAAATATATCAAATCAATTAGTATTGATCAAATCGCTTCATTCATTACAGCATCTTTTGATATTGAATGCGATAGTTCTCATGGTGATTTCCCAAACCCTAATAAAGATTTTAAAAAATTAGCAATTGATATTCATGAATCTTACTTTCGTAACTCATTTAACTTTGAAGTCCATGGTTATGATTTTAAAATTAAAAGAATCAAACAAATGATTCGTGATGCTTTTCAAGATGGATCAAATGATGTTCAAAATATATTTACAATTAATGGTCCTTATTCAAAAGAAAGCTTCGAATCAATTATTCAATCATTCACTCCAGAATTTATACTAAAATTAGATTCATCAAAGGCAAATACAAAAACAAGAGATACCATGATTAATGATCTTACAAAAATTTTCAATTCATTCAAGAATGATAATAATGAACTCATCCTTATTCAAGGTGACCCCATCATCCAAATTGGAACAGTATTCCATAAATATGGAGATAAAACATGCTATGATCGTTCGATTATAGTTATTGGTAATAAAGATAAACCTAAGGAAGATATATGTGATGATATTAAAGGTATTAATATATATCGTTGCCAATCAGAAAAGGAACTTCTCCTAAAATGGAAAGATCTTATGTTATTTCATAATCCTGATATTGTTACAGGATATAATATCTTTGGTTTTGATTTTGATTATATTAATAAACGTATTGATTTTCTATTCCCCCATCATAGAAATTGTAAAGTGAATAAAGGGGGTTATCATAAATGTGATATAAAATGTCCTAAATATGAGTTTTATCGTCTAGGAAGACTTATGAGAAATCGGAATTCAGATATTATATCAGAAATGAATGATAATGTTAATCCCGTAAAAGTAACTTCAAAGGAATATAATTATTATTGGGAAAAAAAATGTCAAGTTGTGAAGAAAGAGTTAAGTTCATCCGGTTTAGGTGATAATATTCTAAATTATATTTCAATGGATGGTAGAATTATCTTCGATATTCAAAAAGAAATTCAAAAAAGTCATTCACTTGATTCCTACAAACTTGATAATGTCTCCGCTCATTTTATGAAAGGGACTCTCGATATCTACTTCAGAAAAGAGAATGATTATACAATTATTAAAACTAATAATACCGGAAATTTAAAAGAAAAAGATTATATCCTAATTAATCTAAATACAAAGTATGGTCAACTTAAATACGAAAATGGAAGGAAATTTCAAGTAATCGGTGTCAATCCTAAAACAAAACTAATAAAACTTGAAGGAAGATTAAGCTTCCAAAAATATAAAAAGGATATCATTTCTAAAGAATGGTGTCTATCAAAAGATGATGTCTCTCCTCAAGAACTATTTCGTCTCCATAAACATGGAGGAAGTGAAGGGAGGGCAAAAATTGCAAAATATTGTATTATGGATTGTGAACTTTGTATTCATTTACTATTACTTCTCGACCTAATACCAAATAATATTGGTATGGCAAATGTTTCATCCGTTCCTTTATCATATATTTTCCTAAGAGGTCAAGGTATTAAAATATTCTCACTTGTTGTAAAGAAATGCTCAGAACTAAATACTAGAATTCCAACTCTAAAAAACTTTAATGAAACAAATAAGAATGATGATGGTTTCGAAGGTGCGATCGTACTCGATCCTGAACCAGGTATCTATCTTGATGATCCTGTTTCTGTTCTTGATTATGCTTCACTTTACCCAAATTCAATTATTGAAAAAAATCTATCTCATGAAACATTTATATGTACAAAAAATGAAATTGATCAAAATCCAGATAATTACCAATGGTTAGAGAAAATACCCCACCATATCATATCCTATGATGACTATATATACCAACAAAAAGGGAAAACAATTCATAAATTAAAAGCAGATTCACAAACAACGTGTTACTTTGCGAAACCAAAAGGAGAAATTGGTATTATTCCAACAATTCTTAAAACTCTTCTCGATCAAAGGAAAAAAACAAGAGCTCTTATCAAAGAAACAAATAACGAAGATAAAAAAAAAGTTCTTGATGGTCTCCAATTAGCTTATAAAGTTACAGCGAATTCAGTATATGGTCAAATGGGTGCAAAAACAAGTTCCATCTTCTTTAAGAAAATCGCTGCTTGTACTACATCCATTGGAAGAGAAAGAATCTATGATGCAGAATTAGGTGTTAAAGAATGGGCTCTCGATAAAGGTTTTAAAATACCACATGTCGTGTATGGTGATACAGATTCTGTTTTCGTCAAATTCTCAAGGGAAAAGAAAAATGAAAATGGACAATGGATCACTCTTCAAGGTAAAGAAGCACTCCAATATTGTATCGATTGTGGTATTCAAGCAGGTAAATGGATCACTGAAAAGAAATTTCGTAAAAATGGTCCTCAAGATCTAGAATATGAAAAAACATTTTATCCTTTTATCCTTATCTCTAAAAAAAGATATACAGGTGACAAATATGAATATTCAGCAGATAAACTTAAAGAAAGGACATCTATGGGTATTGTTATGAAAAGAAGGGATAATGCTCCAATTGTAAAATATGTCTTTGGAAATGTTATCGAAATCATCATGAATCAAAAAAGTATTAATCTAGCAATGGATTGGCTTAAAGATACTCTCCAAAAAATTAAAGATGGAAAGATGGATGATAGTATGTTTATTATATCTAAATCACTGAGTGCTTACTACAAGAATCCAGATGGAATCGCTCATAAAGCTCTCGCAGATAGAATGGCAGAAAGGAATCCTGGAAATAAACCAAAACCAAATGACAGAATTCCATTTATGTATCGTATTCTCCCACCTGAAATGATCTATGATTTTAATAATCCTTATAAATCAGGTTTAAGAAAAGGTCAACCTAGAGAAAAAAAAATACTTCAAGGGGACCGAATTGAACATCCCGATTATATAAAAGAAAAAAATATTGATATTGATTACTCATTCTATATCTCAAATCAAATCATGAACCCTGTAAAACAAGTCCTTGACCTTGAAAAAGAAGAAGAAGAAACAAAGAAACTATTTGGACCTTTCATATAAATAAATCTTATGGACAAATTATCATTCTTTTTTTATTAAGTTTATTTAATCATAAATATTTATTTATAATATTATACTAATATTATATAACAAGAATGGGTGGAGGATTAATGCAACTGGTCGCTTATGGTTCTCAAGATATATATTTAACTGGTAACCCGCAAATCACTTTTTTTAAAGTCGTTTATCGAAGACATACTAATTTTTCAATGGAATGTATTCAGCAAACTATTAATGGAATTAGTGTTATTTCGGATACATATACTACATCAGGCACTGTTACAATCTCCCGTAATGGGGATTTATTAAATCAAATCTATATTCGGTGTGATCAAGATAATAGTAATGGTATTAATGGTGACTACTTAGTTGAAGATGTTGAAATAGAAATTGGTGGTCAGAGGATTGATAAACATTACCGAGAATGGAATCAAATATGGTCAGAACTCACCACTCCTGAATCAAAAGTGAATGGATTTAAATATCTAACAGGTGGTTTCTCAAATACACTTATCACAGGTAATGGAACACTACAACAATCTATTATGTATCCTTTACAATTTTGGTTTTGTCGTAATATAGGATTAGCATTACCATTGATAGCTTTACAATACCATGATGTCAAACTACAATTCACATGGGGTAGTGGCGCCTTAGCAGATGGTATTAGTCGTTCAGGCCTTGCGGCTGTAACCCCTACAATTGAGGTATGGGCAGATTATATTTATCTCGATACCGATGAAAGAAGGAGATTTGCTCAAGTATCTCATGAATATCTAATTGAACAATTACAAATTCAAGAAGAAGGTTCCTCTAGATCAACCATTAAACTAAATTTTGATCACGCAGTTAAAGAATTAATTTGGTCTGTTCCAACCAGTACAACAGAAGCAAATACAATTCATTCTCAACAAATCAAACTCGAATTAAATGGTCATGATAGATTCGCATATCAAGATAGAGAATATTTTAAAATTAAACAACCATTAGTCCATCATAGTGCTATCCCGGGTTATAATGTTAAAGAAACAGAAAGGCCACAACTATTAACAACTCCCATTGAAATCGTTCAAAATGCAGATGCATCAGATAGTACTCCCGCATCAAATGAAATCTGGATTGCGGCTGAATCTGATGATGTTTCCGTTGTTACTCTAGGTACCGCTACAAGTGGAACCTCTACTCCCAAAGTTGGAGATATCTTATGTATCGCTGTGACCGACTCTGCGGCCAGCGGTACAACTGGTTCTAAAATCGGTTTTCATTCAGTTAGTACCGCGACCTCTACAACGATATTCAGTGTAACCCCAGGATTACCAGTTCTAACCTCAGCTGATAATACATCGGTTAGTATAGTTGCTCGAATTCAAGATCCACAATCAAGGTGTTCTCAATTAAATAGAGATATCTTCGTTTTTTCATTTGCTTTAAATCCGGAAGATCATCAACCATCCGGAACATGTAATTTCTCTAGAATTGAATCCGCAAAATTATTATTAAGCTCACCAGGTACAATCAGTAATATATATGCTGTTAATTATAATGTTCTTAGAATCATGTCAGGGATGGGGGGATTAGCATATGCTATTTAATTTACGTATTTTTCTGAATTTTTTTTCTAAGTATAAAGTATAAAAAACAATGGGAGGAGGATTAATGCAACTTGTCGCTTACGGAGCTCAGGATATCTACCTTACGGGTAACCCACAGA
>MDSY01016098.1_pt1 | contig 16900 bp, 15 predicted proteins | sample 811131 | NCBI WGS metagenome assembly MDSY01 (sample SAMN05326643, study PRJNA326480) | marine metagenome | isolation source: seawater | place: Atlantic Ocean: South West | collected 2010
CATTGCCAATATCTTCACTGGCCATTCTTACCAATCGACGGGCAATGTAAAGTGGGTCACAGCCGCCCTCTAACATACGTGCAAACCAATAAAGCGAGGCGTCAGTCGCACTGCCACGAATTGATTTGTGCAGAGCAGAAATCAAATCATAGAAATGATCACCCTTATTATCAAATCTTGATAACTGTTGCCCAACAGCCTCTTGGATTAGCTCTAAATCAATATCATTTCTTTGAAACGCTTTAGCAGAAATAAAAGCTCGCTCTAAAACACCTAAGGCAACTCGCGCGTCACCATTTGATGCAACTGCGATCATAGATAACAAGTCATCATTTATGCCAGTCTTGCTCATACCAAGCCCATCAACCTTATCGGTTAATGCACGTTTTAGTACTAATAATAATTCAGATTCAGTGAGTGCTGTTAAGCAATAAACTCTCACTCTGGATAATAAGGCATTGTTTAATTCAAACGATGGATTTTCTGTCGTTGCGCCAATAAAAACAAAAAGCCCTTCCTCTATATGGGGCAAAAGAACATCTTGCTGTGACTTATTAAAACGATGCACTTCATCAATAAATAAAATCGTTTTTTTCGCTTGAACTTGCCTTATTCTGCAGGCCTCAACAACCTGACGAATATCTTTAATACCTGAACTCACTGCAGAAAGTGTCTCTAAATGCGCAGCAGAATGATTTGCTAAAATTTTAGCTAATGTAGTCTTTCCAGTTCCAGGTGGGCCCCATAGAATCATTGAGTGGATATCGCCATTCATCATTGACTGTCTTAAAGAGGATCCTTCTCCCAATAAATGTTGTTGTCCAAAATAATGTTCTATGGTGTTAGGTCTTAGCCTTGCTGCTAAGGGTTGATCAAGAGAAGTGGCATCTGCAAAAAAATCGACGCCATTAAGGTTATTATCAGACATTCAAGTGTCAACTCTGGTTAAGTGTTCGATTATCGATAAATAATGTCGGTGTCAGCAGGAGGCGTTAACTCAAAAAAATTCGAATTAATTGACTTATCACTGATTATTTCATTAAAGACAAACTGGCTACGGGTTTGAAAATCGTCAAGAATAACAATGCGCGCAAGCCCTTCTTGGCTAAACGTAATCGTTAGTTCAGTTATTAAAGAGTCCGCATCGACAGGAACCAAGAGAAAGCGGGTATTAAGCTTTGGATTATTATCACTGGCCGTAACGTCTATGAAACTCACAAAAAAATGCGTTTCAATGGCTACGGCATTTGCAGAAAGAAGCAGTTTTGGTATCGCTGTGTCCTCGCCGCTTAAAGATGAAATAATTAACTGGTCGATGTCACTGTCATGCTGCATATAACGATCATTGTTAATGATAATTACTTGTGAAAAAGGCTCAGTGGTTTCCCATCGCAAATGAAAGGGTCGACTCAAAATGATCTGACCTGATGAACGATCAACCACGACATTTGTTGAATTAAAAACTTGTTGTTCAAAGTTCGCAAAGAAGCCTGGCTGATCGGCCAAATGCCGAGCCAAATCCCTAGCAGCGGTAGAAGAATCCGCATAAATGGAGTGCGAAAAACAGCCATACAGCACAAATAGAGCCGATGAAATGGCACTTTTTGACGTTGAAAGAAAAGGGTGAACAGGTAGTGCAGGCATAAACAATGAAACTAGGCCTGAAAAGACACGCGATATAACCTGTAGAGCACTCTTTAAACAGTGTCGGCTTTTATTCATAGCTTGAATACACTCAATTAATGCCTCGGCGGCGGTGGAGCAATCACTTCACGACTTCCATTGGATTGCATTTCTGTGATAACGCCTGCGGCTTCCATCGACTCTATCATTCGAGCAGCGCGATTATAGCCAATCCTCAATTTCCTTTGCACAGAAGATATCGAGGCTTTTCTGGTCTCGGTGACAAACATGACGGCCTCATCATAAAGGGCGTCCTGTTCATTGTCCGCGTTTTCACTGGATTCTAAGCCAGGAATAGCATCGCCGCCAGCACCACCCTCATCAATAAGATCTGGAAGATAATTTGGCTCTGCACGGGATCGCCAGTCATCAGCAACGCGGTGGACTTCGTCATCAGAAACAAAAGCGCCATGCACACGAATCGGTACGCCACTGCCAGGAGGTAAATACAACATATCACCGTGCCCGAGTAACTGCTCTGCCCCCCCTTGATCAAGAATGGTTCGAGAATCAATTCGAGAAGACACTTGAAAACCAATTCGAGTAGGCACGTTCGCCTTAATAAGCCCTGTAATAACATCGACCGATGGCCGCTGAGTAGCCAGTATTAAATGAATACCCGCAGCTCTAGCTTTTTGTGCAATTCGTGCAATGAGTTGTTCAACCTTCTTGCCAACAATCATAATCATATCGGCAAATTCATCAATAACGACAACAATACTAGGCAAGGTCGTTAGATCAGGTGGAACTTGATCATCAATATCAACCAACGATAATGGATCAGGCTGCCATACAGGGTCAGTTATGGTCTCACCATTAGCCGCCGCGTCTGTGACTTTTTTATTAAATCCATCTAAATTACGAACACCCATTGCAGCCATTAATTTATAACGACGCTCCATCTCACCCACACACCAACGAAGACCATTCGCGGCATCTTTCATGTCAGTGACAACCGGTGTTAACAAATGCGGAATGCCCTCATAAACACTCAGCTCCAACATTTTAGGATCTATCAAAATCAGCCTTACTTCATCAGGCGTAGCCTTATAAAGTAGACTTAACAGCATGGCGTTGACACCAACTGATTTACCAGAACCCGTGGTGCCGGCTACTAATAAATGCGGCATCTTAGCAAGGTCTGCAACAATGGGTTCACCCGCAATATCATGACCTAACGCTAAGGTTAATTTTGAAGGCGCTTCAGTATAAACCGGGGAAGTTAATACCTCACTCAGCATCACCATAGCACGGTTCTCATTTGGAATTTCAATACCAACTACCGATTTACCTGGGATAACTTCTACTACACGAACACTAATGACCGCAAGCGAGCGAGCCAAGTCTTTGACTAAATTACTAATGCGGCTTACTTTGACACCCGGTGCCGGCTGAATTTCGAAACGGGTAACAACGGGGCCAGGTAAGACGTGCTTGACTTCAGCCTTAATGCCAAAGTCAGCCAATTTCGATTCAAGCAGACCTGACAATTGACTTAACTGCTCCTGTGAAAAACCAATTTGACGACCCGCCTTCGGCTCGTCAAGCAGATCAAAATGAGGAACTTCAATCACTTCACCAGGCTTCTTCACCTGAGTCATTGATTTTTTAACGGTAGCTGACACTTTTTTGTTTTTAGCCGAACTGCCATTATTGCTAGATGTTGCCTTGGGCATGATCGACTCAGCAGAAACTTTCATTTGAGTTATCAAACTAGCAACCGATAGCTCATCGCTAATACTCGGTTGCACTTTTGCTGCAGTAATAATGGGTGGGGTTACTGTCTGTTGTTTAATTCGTTGGGCATGACGAGCAGCTTCTAGCCGTCGCTCATTCCATTCAACACATCGTATCATTAGCTGATCGACGCCACGTAAAGTCGACTCGCCGATTCGATCCATTAAAGAAAGCCATGAAATTTGAGCAAATAACGTTAACCCGAACAGCGTAATAGACAGCATTAATAAAGCCGTTCCTGCGGGATAAAGAATGTCCGACAAGCCTTTCTGAATGTATTGCCCTAAAAAGCCACCGCTACCATACGCTAAACTGTCTTGATCAATTGCGGTAGATAACGATAGTAAACACGTTAAACCCAACAAAACTAATAGTAATCCAGCTGATTTTAATGCGAGAAGTAAGGGATCAAAATCTGATTCACGATAACGATCTTTAAATATAGCCCAAGCGCGATGCATTAATCCGAAGGGGATCAAGTAGGCAATATAGCCAAGGGTCGACAGTGAGACATCAGCTAACCAGGCGCCGAAAGCCCCTGCTGCATTTTGAATCACCTTTGGATCCCCGGTTGTCGACCAACCTGGGTCTTGATGGCTGTAAGTTATTAGCGCCATTAAAAAGTAAATGGCAACCGCCAGCAGACCAATTAACGCCCCTTCTTTTATGACGAGAATGAGTGCAGAGCGATCCGTATGATCGACAGAAGCAGTTTTTGATGTTTTTTTAGGCATAATGTTCTCACAACTTTTTGACTTAATTTTGATCAAAAAAGCAAGGGGACAGTTTGATCCAAGTACATGACATAGGAAACTAAATTTAGGCGCAAACATCAAGGTAAAATGCCCGTTCGTAAACGGTAATGCTTAGCAAAATTAACCGCTTAAGCCCGATAGACAAGGAAAAAATAATAATAGGGTATATTCACTGATTAAGCCGAGATACAATGACCTGCACGATACATTCATCTCGACAGGCAGTTTCTGCAAGCAATGAGCATTTTTTTTTAAAACCACTAACGGAAGTCCATTAATGTCTACATTTATACACCATCGACTGATCATTTTAGGCTCAGGGCCTGCCGGTTATACAGCAGCTATTTATGCAGCGCGCGCCAACCTACACCCGGTGGTCATTACCGGCATGGAACAAGGCGGACAACTCACGACCACTACTGATGTTGATAATTGGCCAGGCGACAATGAAGGTGTGCAAGGGCCCGATTTAATGATTCGTATGCAAAAGCACGCTGAACGATTCGATACTCAAGTTTTATTTGACCACATTGAAACAGTCGATCTAAATCAACGGCCGTTTCAATTATTTGGCAACAGTGGTAACTACAGCTGCGACAGTTTAATTATTGCGACTGGGGCCTCGGCCCAATATTTAGGCCTTCCTTCTGAGCAGGCTTTCATGGGCAAGGGCGTCAGCGCCTGTGCCACTTGCGATGGATTTTTTTATCGTGATCAAAAAGTTGCCGTTATCGGTGGAGGCAATACTGCCGTTGAAGAAGCGCTGTATTTGTCTAACATCGCATCAGAAGTCATCCTAGTGCATCGAAGAGACAGCTTAAGGGCAGAAAAAATCTTACAGGACAAATTATTCGAGAAAGAAAAAAATGGCAATGTAACCATTCATTGGAACCATACACTCGATGAGGTGTTAGGTGATGAAAGCGGTGTGACAGGTATGCGTATCGCCGCCGCAGACCATTCAAGTACGCAAGATATTGACCTTGCTGGCGTCTTCATTGCAATAGGCCATAAACCCAATACCGACATTTTTGCCGACCAACTGGCAATGAAAGAGGGGTATTTGACGATTCATGGCGGTGCCGATGGCAATGCCACTGAGACATCAATAAAAGGGGTATTTGCGGCGGGCGATGTTGCCGATCATGTCTATCGCCAAGCAGTGACATCTGCTGGGGCTGGCTGCATGGCGGCCTTGGACGCAGAAAAATACCTGGACGATTAACAATGGGTCGGTTACCAAACCGCCCTACTGTTGTCGATAAGCAACGGCAGCACTACCAACGCTGCCTCTTCTCGCATTTTTACAATAAGGCCAGTAGTTAATGACAACGGCAGAACATCAAGGCTTTCCAGCAATAGAGCTTGCACTGAAAGATCCCGATGGCTTGTTGGCTGTGGGCGGTGATTTGTCGGTCACACGCCTAGTTGAAGCTTATTCTCAAGGCATTTTTCCATGGTATCAAGACGATGAACCCATTATGTGGTGGTCACCCAACCAGCGAGCGGTCATCGTCCCCGATCAAGTTCATGTCTCACGGAGTTTAAAAAAAACCCTTCGAAAAAATAGTTTTCGGCTATCGATTAATCACGATTTTGATGCCGTCATTAACCATTGCGCCGCCATACCCCGCGAATGCGATGGAACATGGATTAACGAAGAAATGCTGGAGGCTTATAAGCAACTTCACCTTAACGGCCACGCACATTCATTCGAGGTTTGGGATCAAGAGCAATTAATTGGCGGCCTTTACGGCGTGGCAAGCGGAAAAGTTTTTTCTGGTGAATCAATGTTTCATCTTAAAACCGATGCATCAAAAATAGCTTTCGTGTTCACCTGCCTTCATCTGCGAAAGCACCGCTACTCATTGCTAGACTGCCAAATACAAAACGATCACTTAGCAAGCCTTGGCGTTAGGCCCATTAATCGGGCAGATTTTAAGCGTCACTTACCGCTCTACACGGGCATATCCAGCTCGGCAAACGACGATACAAAACGCCAAGAAGACTGGTGTCAAGACAGCCTAACCAACTCACAAGCTCTATTAGAGAAAATCAATGAGCTTACTTAATCAACTTAAATTCTACACAACCCATGAGCACACATGCGGTTACGATAATGACAAAAAAGCCACCTCTTTATTTGTGGATCCAGAAATAAAGATAAATGACATTATCTATCGCGAACTTACCGACACAGGTTTTCGACGATCGGGAAAGCACTTCTATCGGCCGCACTGCCAAAGCTGCAATGACTGCATAGCAACGCGTATTCCAATTAAACACGTAACATTAAGCAAACAGCAAAAGCGTATTATTAAGAAAAACAATGATCTTACTAGCCAACAGGTTGAATCAATAAACACGGATGAACATTATCGATTGTTTGAAAAATATATTGCTATGCGCCACAGTGATGGTGATATGTTTCCCGCGTCACGTGAACAGTACAACGAATTCTTAATCAACGATCAAACGTTTACTCGCTATACTGAATATAGACTGAATGAAGAACTAGTGGCGGTCAATCTCGCAGACCAACTCGTTAATGGCTTGTCAGCAATATATACATTTTTCGATGCCGACCATGCACGCCGAAGCTTAGGCAGCTTTGCCATTTTACAATTAATCGAGCAAACCCAAGCACTCAACGGTACCTACCTCTATTTAGGTTACTGGATTAAGTCTTGCCAAAAGATGAATTATAAAATTGACTACCGCCCTATGGAGCTACTAATTAACGGGCGATGGAAGCGGTTAAGATAAAATAATTATTTAAATCAACGGCTTAAATGGCGATTGATCAGTTAATTCTAATATAAACAGTGCGCGTGAATTCGCTGTTACTTTTGACATGAACGCCTGCAGATAAGTGGTATTTCCTCCTATGGACAGCAGGCCCATGACTGAGGCAAAATGCCCATCTCAATTTGACGATGCAGTGTGAATTTCACCTAGGCGGAAAAAACAGTATGGCAAAAGAAGAAAATATAGAGTTTGAAGGCGAAGTAATAGACACCCTACCCAATACGACATTTAGGGTGAAGTTAGAAAATGGGCACACTATTACCGCACACATATCGGGAAAAATGCGTAAGAACTATATTCGAATTTTGACAGGTGACAAAGTTAAAGTTGAAATGACGCCTTACGATTTATCAAAAGGTAGAATCACGTTTAGAGCTCGATAAAAAGGATGGCGGCTTGACCGCCATCAAGCCCTTCTAAAAAACATCCAAAATATATTTACGAAACCTTTAAAACAAGCTTATCTTTGCGTACCGAGATTTTTACAGTACCGCCCTTCTCTGCTAAGTCGCCAAACAAGACGAGTTCAGCCAACGGTTTTTTAACATACTGTTGAATAACGCGTGCCATTGGCCTTGCACCCATATGCACATCATAGCCTTTCGCTAAAATCCACTGCCTAGCTTTAGCATCAACTTCTAACAAAACGGCTTTGTCATCAAGCTGTGTTTGTAGTTCGACTAAGAATTTATCGACTACCGTTAACACAACCTCCTCTTCAAGAGGATCAAATTGGATAATAGAGTCCAAACGATTTCTAAATTCAGGCGTGAACAAGTTATTCAACGCTTCCATGCCGTCGGTACTATGGTCCTGCTCAGTAAAGCCAATACTGCGACGACTCATGGTGCGAGCACCAGCATTTGTCGTCATGATTAATACAACATTGCGGAAGTCAGCTTTGCGACCATTATTGTCGGTTAAGGTACCGTGATCCATGACCTGCAAAAGAAGATTAAACACTTCAGGGTGCGCTTTCTCAATCTCATCAAGCAGTACCACACAGTGAGGGTTTTTAGTCACGGCATCTGTCAATAAACCACCTTGATCAAAACCGACATAGCCAGGAGGCGCACCAATTAACCGTGAAACAGTGTGACGCTCCATGTACTCTGACATATCAAAACGCAACAGCTCCAAACCCATAATTGACGCTAACTGACTGCTAACTTCTGTTTTACCGACACCTGTGGGGCCCGCAAATAAGAATGAACCGATAGGCTTATCAGGTGAAGTAAGGCCTGCGCGCGATAATTTTATAGAACTTGACAACGCATCGATTGCTTTGTCTTGGCCAAACACAACCTGCTTAAGATTGCTGTCTAACTTAGCCAAGGACGTTCTGTCTGAAGAACTGACATGTTTAGGTGGAATGTGTGCGATTTTAGCAACAACGCTCTCAATCTCTGTAACGCCAATTCTTTTCTTACGCTTTGACTTCGGCATTAAGCGCTGATAAGCACCCGCTTCATCGATAACATCAATGGCTTTATCCGGCAAAAATCGCTCATTTATGTAGCGTGCACTCAAATCTGCAGCGGCTCTAAGTGCTTTGTCTGTGTACTGAATATCATGATGGGCTTCAAACTGCGTCTTGATGCCTTTCAAAATCAAGTACGTATCGTCAGCGCTAGGCTCATTCACATCAATTTTTTGAAAACGTCGCGATAATGCTCTATCTTTATCAAAAATAGACCTATATTCTTGAAATGTCGTCGATCCTAAACATCTGAGCTCGCCCGAGCTTAGCAGTGGTTTCAACAAATTGGATGCATCCATTACACCGCCAGAAGCCGCGCCTGCACCAATGATTGTATGGATTTCATCAATGAATAAAATTGAGTCTTCGCGCTTTTTTAGCTCGCCAAGCAAAGCTTTAAAACGCTTTTCAAAATCACCGCGGTATTTAGTGCCCGCTAACAAAGATCCCAAGTCCAAGGAGTAAACAATGCTGCCTTCTAGTACCTCAGGGACATCATCATCAACAATTCGCTTCGCTAGACCTTCAGCAATGGCCGTCTTGCCGACGCCTGCTTCACCGACGAGTAAAGGATTATTTTTTCTACGCCGTGAGAGAATCTGAACCACACGCTCAACTTCACTGGCACGACCAATAAGAGGATCAATGCGACCAAGTTCAGCCTCGGCATTCAGATTAACGGCATAAGCATCAAGAGGGTTCTGAGAGGTGCCACCATCAGAAATAGCTTCATCATCCGACGGCTGTGGGCTTGATTCGGTGCTCGAATCATTCTGCCCTGCAATCTTTGATATGCCATGACTAATATAATTAACAATATCTATGCGAGCGACACTTTGATCTTTTAATAAATAGACAGCTTGGCTTTCTTGCTCACTAAAAATGGCAACCAAGACGTTAGCACCACTCACTTCTTTTTTACCCGATGACTGGACATGAAAAACAGCGCGCTGTAAAACCCGCTGAAAGCCTAGTGTAGGCTGAGTATCTCGCTCTTCATCTGATTCAGCGAGTAATGGCGTGGTTGAATTAATAAACTCAACAAGGGACTTACTGAGTCGATGAACTTCTACCCCACAGGCGGTAAGTACATCACTGGCATCGCCATTTTCAAGCATAGCCAGCAATAGATGCTCGACTGTCATGAACTCGTGACGCTTATTTCTTGCAATTTTGAAGGCACTGTTAAGTGTTTCTTCAAGCTCTTTATTGAGCATGGTTAATCCTCAGGCATCTAAAACTGTTAAAATCACTCTTCTTTAAATGACTCAATCTCACACAGTAATGGATGCTGGCTTTCTCGCGCATATTGATTAACTTGCGCAGCCTTTGTCTCAGCGATATCTCGAGTGTATGAACCGCAAACTGCCTTGCCCATTGTATGGACCGTTAACATAACGCGAGTTGCTGCCTCTCGATCTTTGTTGAAAAAAGTTTCCAACACTTCGACTACAAATTCCATCGGTGTGAAATCATCATTAAGCATGACGACATTGTACATTGAAGGAACTTCTAACTTGGGCTCTTCAGGCGCAAGCAAGACATCCTCATCATGGTCAATGTCCGTTTGATCACTGCTCATGTATAAGGGTAGTTGAGTTTCAAAATTTTGAGCGTCTTTCATGTTTTATTTACCAGAAATAATCTAATACATGCACCATCATACACTTTATTGACTCTATTTGCTCGCGTGTTTTTACTTGACTATTGGCTCCACACGCGTAAAAATAGAATGAATACATTAAATTGCAGCAAAGCTAAGTTACTGAATATAATAAAAATAAGTGTAATTCATCAACGCGATGACTTCAATAGGCTTTCAATTTAAAGGTGATTTTATGCAAACCGGCGTAGTTAAGTGGTTCAACAACGCAAAAGGGTACGGGTTTATTCTCTCTGATGATGCGCATATTGATATTTTTGCACATTATTCGGCCATAGAAATGGACGGTTATCGAACGCTCAAAGCGGGACAATGTGTGTCGTTTGAAGCCGTCGATGGGGCAAAGGGCTTGCATGCCTCAAACATTGCATTGCTCGAGGATGTGAAGATACCTAGCGACAACCTTATCGACAAACATGACGCACAATCTTCTGCCGAGACCAAGCCGATTGAGGATGTTGCAGCTATTACTTGAAATGATTATGTAACAATAAAAAAACCGGTCTATTGACCGGTTTTTTTTGCCTGAGACGTGCGGCTACGCCATATGCTTTATGATCGCATCACCAAATTCAGACGACTTAAGTAACGTCGCATCATCCATTAATCGATCGAAATCATAAGTAACGGTTTTTGCATTAATCGCGCCCTCAACACCCGAAATCACCAAATCTGCCGCTTCATTCCAACCTAAGTGACGAAGCATCATTTCTGCTGATAAAATGACTGAACCAGGGTTGACTTTATCTTGACCCGCGTATTTTGGTGCCGTGCCATGCGTCGCTTCAAATAAAGCGATGTCATCGGATAAATTGGCGCCCGGGGCGATACCAATACCGCCGACTTGAGCAGCAAGAGCGTCAGAAATATAATCACCATTGAGATTAAGAGTGGCAATAACGCTGTACTCATCAGGTCTGAGTAAAATCTGCTGAAGCATAGCATCGGCTATCACGTCCTTAATAATGATCTGTTTACCCGTATTCGGGTTGTTAAAGGCCATCCATGGACCACCGTCAAGCAATTCAGCACCAAACTCTTCACCGGCTAACTCATAACCCCAATCTTTAAACGCACCTTCGGTGAACTTCATGATATTACCTTTATGAACCAAGGTCACAGAGGGTAAATCTTGATCAATGCAATATTGAATGGCCTTGCGCACGAGTCGCTTTGTTCCTTGCGAAGAAACGGGCTTCACTCCGATGCCACAATTTTCAGGAAAACGAATTTTTGATACACCCATCTCATCTCGGAAGAAGGCAATCACTTTATCAGCCTCTTCAGTACCTGCACGCCATTCTATGCCCGCATAGATGTCTTCTGAGTTTTCTCGAAAAATAATCATGTCCGTTTTTTCTGGCGCTTTTACTGGGGTAGGCACGCCCGTAAACCAACGCACAGGTCGCTGACAAACATAAAGATCAAGCTCTTGCCGTAAAGCAACATTGAGCGATCGAAATCCACCGCCGACAGGCGTCGTTAGCGGGCCCTTTATGGCAACTTTATACTCACGAATAGCATCTAGCGTTTCAGCAGGAAACCAATCACCTTCGTATTTTTCAGCGGCTTTTTCACCGTTATATATTTCCATCCATGCAATTGAGCGCTGGCCACCATAGGCCTTCTCAACCGCTGCATTAGTCACGGACAACATAGGCGGAGTCACATCAACACCAATGCCATCGCCTTCAATATAAGGGATGATCGGACGATCGGGGACAGTGATGCTGCCATCGGCATTGCTTGTGATTTTAGCGCCATCAGCCGGCACAACAATATGTTGGTATCCCATAAAAAAATTCTCCGTAAAACGTTTAAGGTTTGGATTGTGGCATCTTTCGAAATTATTGAAGCAGAATAGGTCACATGTATTAATGACGCATATGCCGTACTATAGAGCGCCATCTGACTAAGAGATAACGCCAATAAGTGAATAACGAACGATATAAAGTTCAATCACCATTGTAACACTCTCAATGCGCCTGTGTCGTCTGTAAAAATAACCGTTTTATGGCTTTAATACCCACATGAACTAAAAATAAGATGGCGTTCAACGCAGGTAAAAGCAACGTGACGCCGAACCGGAACAAAACCGCAGGGTATACAATGGATCTCTTACTATTCAACAAGCCCTATCGTGTCTTGAGTCAGTTCACAGATCATAATGAGGGATCTTCATCAAAAGATGAACGTAGACAGACACTCGCTGACTTTATTCAACAGCCTGCTTTTTATCCAGCTGGAAGACTCGATTTCCATTCAGAGGGGCTCATGATACTGACAGATAACGGATCACTTCAGCACAGAATCACTGATCCTGCATTAAAGATGGAAAAGTCTTATTGGGTTCAGGTCGAACGTTATCCGAGCGAAGAAACCTTAAAAAAACTTATTCAAGGCGTTGTATTAAAAGACGGGCCAACTAAACCTGCAAAGATAACAAGACTCGATCGACCCCCTGCCCTTTGGCCACGAAATCCTCCGCTTGCGTTGCACCGAGAAAAAAATAGTCAATGGCTCAATATAACCATCAAAGAAGGTCGGAATCGCCAAATAAGGCGAATGCTTGCCTCTGTAGAGCACCCCGTATTGCGGTTAGTTCGCCACCGAATAGGTGAATGGCAATTAGCAGATCTTAAACCAGGCCAACACACAAAAATAGCGATCAACGTACCGCGAAACTTTTCAAAAAAAAGATAAACTGATGGTTGCGACTAGACTTAGCTCTAATAATGTCTAATATTAATATTTAACGTACATTAATGCACAGGAAACATTGCCATCAATAGCCGTCAAAGAAAAAATGAAGCGTTTTCGCCCCATATTACTGTTGCTACGATCATAGAGCAGAACGGTAAGTTCTTAATTGTCGAGGAGCATGCCGAGGGAAGAGTGGTATTAAATCAGCCAGCAGGCCATCTTGATCCTGGCGAAACACTGATTGAGGCCGCCATCCGAGAGACACATGAAGAAACTGGCTGGCAAGTCAACATCACCGGCGTGTTGAATATGAATCTTTACCACTCAACGATCAATGACATCACTTATCACCGAACAACGTTTATCGGTGAAACGATCTCCTTTGACCGCTCAGCCACGCTAGACGAAGGGATCATTCAAGCCCATTGGCTCAGCCTAGAGGAACTCAATACAAAAAAAGAGATGCATCGCAGCCCGCTTGTCTCTCTGTCAATTGAACAATACTTGAACGATCCTCATTATCCGCTTTCGTTGATCAACGATTACCGCTAAATTAATGATTTGCACGGAACATCAAGCGTCCTATAATTGGCATCACTCATTTATTATAGGCGTATTTTGTTAATCATGAACAAGGTCATTGTGGGTATCTCTGGAGGCGTTGACTCATCCGTCACAGCATTAAAACTTCAACAGCAAGGACTTGCTGTTGAAGGTCTGTTTATGAAAAACTGGGATGAAGACGATGGCACTGAATATTGCACAGCTCGCACAGACCTTGAAGATGCTCTCAGAGTTTGCGATGCCCTCAATATTGAACTGCACACAGCAAATTTTGCTCGTCAATATTGGGACAATGTTTTCGAACATTTTCTCGCAGAATATCAAGCAGGCAGAACACCTAATCCAGATGTACTTTGTAATCGAGAAATCAAATTTAAAGTATTTGCCGATTATGCTGACCAGCTTGGCGCTGACAATATTGCAACCGGTCATTACGCCCGAACGGCGCAACAAGACGGCGAAACCAAACTATTAAAAGGTCTCGATCATAATAAAGATCAAAGTTATTTTCTTCATAGTGTCGATCAACTGCAATTAGCCAAAACGTTGTTTCCTGTCGGTGAATTAGAAAAATCTGAGGTCCGTCATATTGCTAGGCAGGCCGGTTTGGTGACTCACAACAAAAAGGACAGTACCGGCATATGCTTTATCGGAGAAAGACGTTTTAGCGACTTTTTAGAGCAATACATCAAGCCCAACCCAGGCCTTATTCTGAATGACGAAGGACAGAATATGGGTGAACACAATGGCCTGATGTTTCATACTATTGGCCAGCGACAAGGCCTTGGCATTGGTGGCGTTGCTAACGCTGATCAAGCACCTTGGTATGTAGCCGACAAAAATATTCAGCAAAATACGCTTTTGGTGGTTCAGGGCAATGATCACCCCGCACTGTTCGCTCACTCATTAATCGCAATTGAGCCCCGTTGGATCAATCAACCCCCTTCATTGCCGTTTAAATGCCACGCTAAAACCAGATACCGTCAAGCAGACCAAGCATGCACCATATTTGATGATAACAATGGTAAACTCATCGTTGCTTTTGAGGTGGCTCAACGTGCCATTACCCCAGGGCAATACGTAGTGTTTTATACGGATGATCAATGCTTGGGCGGCGCAGTCATTGAATCCGCCACGCCTACGCTACGATAAACAAATGATAAAAAGCGCCTAACCTCTTATCGAGGTAATTTGCACACGCTTAAGATTTGACTCAATCCATCGTTTTACGCATAGTAACAGTCAATCTTTTTTCTCTCAAATGCCACGAAAAAAACCTATTATGCCAACTATCCTTAAAGCCATTTCCCCTATCGACGGCCGCTATGCCAACAAAACAGCTGCCTTGAATGATATTTTTAGTGAGTACGGCTTAATTGCTGCACGCGTATTAATTGAAGTTAAATGGCTTCAATCGCTAGCAAATACCCCTGAAATCACAGAATTAGCACCGTTTAGTCAGGCTGCTATTGATGCACTTGATAAAATTGTTAGCGACTTCAGTGAGTCCGATGCTGAAGCAATTAAATCGATTGAATCCACCACAAATCATGACGTAAAAGCCGTGGAATACTTCTTAAAAAGCCAACTTGAAGATATTGAAGAGTTAACTGACGCTAAAGAGTTTATTCATTTTGCCTGCACCTCAGAAGACATTAATAATTTATCACACGCGGTGATGTTAGAAACGGGTAAGCAAGCATTGATACCTATCATGCAGACGATCATTGACCAATTGACCGACTATGCACACGCATGGTCAATGCAGCCGATGCTCTCTCGTACACATGGGCAAACAGCCAGCCCGACCACGGTGGGTAAAGAATTTGCAAACGTCGTGGTTCGACTTCGACGACAATTAGCACAATTTTCTCAAGTTGAAATTTTAGGAAAAATCAATGGCGCTGTAGGGAACTATAACGCTCATATTTCGGCCTACCCTAATATTAATTGGCCTTCACATGCCAAACAGTTTGTAGAGAGTCTGGGACTGCAGTGGAATCCTTATACCACTCAAATTGAACCCCATGACTATATTGCAGAACTATTTCAATGCCTCGCTCGCTTTAATACAATTTTGATTGATTTCGATCGGGATATATGGGCTTATATCTCTCGCGGTTACTTTAAGCAAAAACAAATAGCAGGTGAAATCGGCTCATCAACGATGCCCCATAAAGTCAATCCCATTGACTTTGAAAACTCTGAAGGCAATCTCGGTTTAGCAAACGCCATACTGAACCACATGGCCGAGAAATTACCGATTTCACGCTGGCAGAGAGACCTAACAGACTCTACTGTTTTAAGGAATATGGGCGTTGGTTTTGCCTACAGCCTAATTGCGTATCAATCGACACAAAAGGGATTGAAAAAATTAGAACTTAACGAAGCCGTCCTTAACGAGGATCTGTATCAAGCATGGGAGGTATTAGCAGAACCACTTCAAACGATCATGCGTCGTTATGGCGTCAGTGAACCTTACGAGAAACTTAAGGAGTTAACACGAGGTAAAAAGGTCAATGCCGAATCGCTGGCTGAATTTATTAATGGCTTAGATGTTAATGATGACGCAAAAACTGCCATGCTAGCGCTTACACCGGCTAACTATATTGGGCAAGCGGCTGAGCTTGCTAAAAACGTTTAATCAATAATTAAGCTGACGTATGAAGGCCACATTCTCGACCATCTTGAACTTTCGTGGGATCAAAGTAATGACGGCAAGACAGCAACTGATTCGATTGCACGTACGCTTCAAGCTGGTCATCTGACCAGTAAAACAATGGTGCTATCTTTAATAAACCACGCGCATCTCGGCTCACAATATCCAGTGTTTTTCGATGCTCAGTATCTTGCTGACGAATACCTGTTATCCACATATCAGGTTGGAACTGCTTAATTGCTCGATCAAAGGGCTCTAATTTTACTTGGTAAGTGAATGCCTTATGTAATTCCTCGTCTTCCATTGAAGGAATTCCACCCATCGTGGCGTTTCTTCTTTCAGAAGTCATTAACGGAGAAAAAATATGGTAGTCAAGAGGAATTCGCTGCATAAGTTTCTCAGCAACGACGTAAGTATCTCTGAGATTATAGCCAGTATCTATCCAAACGGCAGGCAGCTGCTGGTCAACCTGACTGGCAAGTTGCAACAGTGCTGCGGCGTTTTTACCAAAACTGGTTGTTAATATCGTCTTCAATTGCTGACTCAGTGCCCAACGAATAATTTGTTCTGCAGAGGAGTCACGCAATTGTCGGTTTATAGTTGATATATCCACGTTGCTCACGCTCAAAAGTAAATTACACGACCCAATAGACTGAGTAGAACACACATCATAAAGGCCAACAAACTTGAACCCTCAGACGCAAAAGTTTGAATAGGCTAACGCTACTCATTAGCAAACGCACCAACCAAAAGGCAGACTAATATAAAGACAAAAAGAGCTGTCGACTAATAATTTAAAGCTCTATGCTTATAACAAAAAAGGAAAGTGCTGAACAATTTAGCTTACA
>MDSY01018093.1_pt1 | contig 16900 bp, 6 predicted proteins | sample 811131 | NCBI WGS metagenome assembly MDSY01 (sample SAMN05326643, study PRJNA326480) | marine metagenome | isolation source: seawater | place: Atlantic Ocean: South West | collected 2010
CCCCCAATGGGTGGGCCGCCCCCAATGGGTGGGCCGCCCCCAATGGGTGGGCCGCCCCCAATGGGTGGGCCACCCCCAATGGGTGGGCCACCCCCAATGGGTGGGCCGCCCCCAATGGGTGGGCCACCCCCAATGGGTGGGCCACCCGGAGTCCCGATGGCGCCCATGCCGCCGACAGTGCCGCTGGCTGGTCTGCAGATCGACGGAGGGAGACCGCGTGCGGCGCAGCGGCGTCAGTACGCTCCGGGCGAAGTGCCGGAGCCGGAGCCTCTCACGCCGCCCGCCTCGCACTCAAGCTCCCAGTACCGGCCGGCGGACCGCGGCGCGTCAAACGGCGACCGCCAGAAGGCCAACTCGGCGCAGCGGATAGACCCCTCGCAGATCCCGCGCCCCGACATGGCGGTGCGTCCGGAGCGCTTCTCGACACGCGCCAACCTCGGCCAGGCGCCACCCGCCGCCAACTCAGCATTCGAGGTGGAGGATGACGGCAACTGCTCTCCACGCTTCCTCCGGTTGACGATGAACCAGCTGATCAACACCGAGGAGGAGCTGGTGGCTTCGGCGGTCCCATTCGCAGCGATCGTGCAGCCGCTTGCAGACGTGCCGCCAACAGAAGAGCCCGTCCCCGTCGTCGACTTTGGCGAGTTGGGACGCGAGCTCGGACCCGTGCGTTGCAGCCGCTGCCGCGCATACGTGAATCCCTACTTCCAGTGGCTCGACCGCGGCCGCTCGTACAAGTGCAACTTTTGCGGGATGGTGACGCAGACGCCGCGCGAGTACTACTCGGAGCTCGACTCAAACGGCTACCGGCGCGATGCCGCCGACCGCGCCGAGCTCTGCTGCGGCGCGATTGAGATCATCCCACCGCCCGAGTACCAGGCGCGTCCGCCGCTGCCCCCACCGGTCGTCGTGCTCATTGAGGCCACCTACGGCTCGGTGACGGCGGGTATTCTCGACACGGTGGTGGGCTCGCTCGCCGCGCTGCTGCGCACTCTCCCCGAGCATACGCGCGTCGCCCTCGTCACGTACAACGACTCGGTGCACTTCTACCACGCGCCGGCAGACGGCTCGGAGACGCGACAGTTCTGCGTCACCGACCTCGAGGAGCTCTGCGTGCCGCTCCCGGGCGAGAGCTTGCTGATGCCGCTCGACAAGGCGCTGCAGCAGCTCGAGGAGCTCACCCAGCTCGTCCCCACCATCTTTGCGCACACGAAGCGGCCCGACGCCGCCTTCGGCGCAGCGATCGAGGCGTGCGCGATCCTTCTCGAGGAGACCGGCGGCCGGCTGCTCGCCTTCCAGCACACGCTGCCCTCGCTGGCGCCGATGAAGCTGGTGCACCGGGACGATGTGCGCGTCTACGGCACCGACAAGGAGCGCCCGCTCCTCCAGCCCGCCGACGAATCCTGGAGCAAGCTCGGCAAACGGCTGGCGTCTCTCCACATCTGCTGCAGCACCTTCCACTTTACGGCGCACAACTACGTGGACCTCGCCTCGATGGGGACGCTCTCGCGGCTCACGGGCGGGCAGATGTACCTGTACGCCAACTGCGTGCCCGAGCGCCGCGAGGAGTGGGCCGCCAAGCTCCACGCCGAGCTCCATCGCAACCTGACGCGCAACTTTGGCTACGAGGGCGTCCTACGCGTCCGCTGCAGCCGCGGGCTCCGCGTGGAGTCCTACCTCACCGGCCAGCACATCTTCGGCGATGTGGACGTCGACGTGCCCGGCATCGACGCTGACTCCGCATTTGCCGTCACCATGGCGCTCGAAGAGAAGCTCGAGCCGGACTCGACGCCCTGCGTGCAGTGTGCCCTCCTCTACACGACCGCCAACGGCGAGCGCCGGATCCGCGTGCTCACGCTCTCCCTGCTGGCGGTCAACTCGATGTCGTCGCTGTACCGGTACGCGGACCTCGACGCGGTATGCAACGTGCTCATGCGCAGGGCCGTCCACTCGTGCAGCCGCAACACCCTCCATCAGGCGCGCGAGCAGATCGTCGACACTTGCGTCAACATCCTCTACAACTACCGGCGCACCTGCGCCGCCTCAACCTCGTCTGGCCAGCTGATCCTCCCAGAGTCACTCAAACTGCTCCCGCTCTACGCCCTCGCCCTTACCAAGAATCCACTCCTCCGCGCGGGGACGGAGGTTCGCGCAGACGAGCGCGCGAGCCTCATGGCCCTCATCAGCCGGATGGCCGTGAGCAACTCGTGCGCATTCATCTACCCGCGACTCTTTGGGCTGCACTCGCTCGCAGACGCGAGCCTCGACGCGCATGGCCTCCCAGAGACCCTCCCGCTCTCGCTCGAGAAGCTCGAGTCGTCTGGTGCCTTCCTCCTCGACGATGCCGTCAACCTCTACCTATGGCTCGGACGTGGAGTCGACCCCTCATTCCTCGAGGCTGTGCTCGGAGTCAACACGGTCGAGGGGCTCCCCGAGGGCGCGCACCTCCGCCTCGTCGCGCGCGACCATCCACTCTCGGCGCACGTCTGCCGGCTCGTCGAGATTGTGCGCTCGCAGCGCCCAGCGCTGCAGCAGGCCGTCCGAGTGCTCGCGCCAAAGGATCCGCTCGAGAGCCGCTTCCTCGGCATGCTCCTCGAGGACAGGGCGCAAACGGCAATGTCGTACGTCGAGTTCCTTTGCCATATCCACAGACAGATCCAGGCAAAGTTCCAATGAATGGAATCGCGGCCCCGAGGCGCCCATATTTGATGCCTTGTGCATGTCCTCTACTCTCTGTGGTAGTACTAGTAGGGTACTAGTAGCAGGCTGTCTACGCGTAGCGTCGATCGACATGGCATAGCCATAGCGGCGTAGGCATAGGAACACCTGGGGAATTCGAATTGTTAACTTCATATCATTATAACTCTTCTCCCCAGCATGCCTCGTCTGGGCTTGATCGGTATTAACGACACGATTCCCGACGATATACATTATATATATCTCATGTAGGTTCCTACATATATACGTTTCACTTAAACTTAAATGATGTATAATTGAACATCCAAATTGAAATGGTCTATAAATATTAATATAATAATATAATATAAAACGTTTAATATTTTTATTTTATATTTAATATAATAATAATATTACTAATAGGAACTAATATAAATATTTATATTATCATATTAATAAATATAATTGAAAGTGTAATTGTAATTTTGTAATCTAAATCTGGACATTCACCCCCTCAAACGTTGCTCGACCCAACGTTCCTCACGCACGAGACCTCAGAGCCGTCATCGCGCCGCCGCATCTCCTTTGTTACAGGCCTGGCACGCTTGGAGCACCGCCTGTGCCTTGAGCATCGCCTCGTGCCACTCGTCCAACGGCTCTGAGAGCGCGACAACCGCACCACCCGTGCCCACCCAGGTGCCATCCTGGTTGGTGATAGCAGTGCGGATGACCACGTTGAGATCGGCGGCGCCATCGATCGAGAAGTAGCCGAGCGTCCCCGAGTAGATGCCGCGGGGCTTCCGTTGCTCGAGCTGATCGATGATGCGGAGCGTGCGCGACTTTGGGGCGCCCGTCATCGATCCGGGCGGGAAGGCGGCGGCAGCGGCGTCGAGCGCATCGAGTGGTGGCTCGAGCTCTCCTGAGACGGTCGAGACGAGCTGGTGCACCGTGGCGAAGCTCTCGATGGCCATCAGCTGCTCGACAAAGACAGAGCCGACGCGGCAGACGCGTCCGAGATCGTGACGGATGAGGTCGACGATCATCAGATTCTCGGCGCAGTCCTTCTCTGAGTTGCGCAGCGCGCGGGCACTCATCTCGTCGGCCACCGCGCACGCCTCGCGCGGCGCGGTACCCTTGATGGGCTTGGCCTGCACGAGACCGCTCGGCTCGACACGCAGGAAGCGCTCTGGCGATGAACAGCAGACCGAGAATGCGCTCTGGCTCGCCTCTGCAGCGTTGCTGCTCGCGCCGAGCCTCTCGAGGTCCACGTGGAGGAATGCAGCATACGGTGCGGGGTTGAGGCGCCGCAGCGTGCGGTACAAGACGAGTGGCGATGGCGCCGGCGCCGGCGCGTGCAGCTGCGTCGTGAGGCAAACCTCGTAAGTATCTCCAGAGCGGAGCCATTCGAAGATGGTCTCAACGTCTTCCATGTACCCGCTCTCGCTGCGCGCACTTGTGAATCCGGCCGTGGAGGCCGTCACGGCGGTGGACGGCGCCTCCCGCGCCTCCTGCCGAGGGGCCTCACTCTTGCTGGGCGCTCCACTCCCGCTAGGCATCACGCGAGATTTCCCCGAGAGATTCATCTTAGAGAGCCGCACGACCGCATCGCCGGTCTCTCGCAACCACTCGTCGGCTTCGGCGCGGCTGCCATGGGCGGCGGCGCCGCTCTTCTTGCCGCTCTTCTTGCCGCCTCCGTTCGCTGCCTCCACCCGGGGCTGTGCATCGCAGACGTGATGGCCACGCGGGCAATCCGGGGGCAGCGGGCTGTCGTCGAGGGGGCAGTCCTCCGGCGGGCATTCGTCGGACATCTCACAGAGGCACAGCAAGAGGATCCGTCGCTCGATATGATCTATCGCGATCAGACGGTCCGCAAAGAGCCAAAAGGCCTCGGGCGTCGTCGATCCTTCCGTCTGCACCTCTTCGATTCTTCCGTTCGCCCTCTTCTCGCAACCTTGAGAACCAACGGCCTCAGGACCGATCCGATGCCAGGCCTCATAGGCGAACGTGCCAACGAGTCCGCCACGAAACGGAGGCAGCGGCGGCAGTGCTCGCGTCGCAGATCGAGAGTCTGTGCCGACGCTGCCGCTGCTAGCAGCAGTCGCGTCGCCGCCCCCGTCCCAAAGCAAAGGTTGGACTCCTCTCCAGCCTGCGAGCATCTCCCGCACGGCGGGCAGGAGCGCCGTTCCCTCTGGAAGCCGCGTCTCACTGCCATCCCGACCAAACTTGCTTATTTGGCCTCCCGAGGCGCAGCGGAGCATTGCCGAATGCGGTCCGCCTCCCGCACCCATGAAGGAGTAGCGCCCGCGCACCCGTTGCGCTTCGGGCGGCTTTGCGCTTCCTGCGGAGGGCGCGGAGGCGGCGGCGGGAGCAAGAGTGCTCGCCGTCACAGGTGTGCGCACCTCGCAGGTGCAGCTGCTAGAGTCGAGCCAAAACGAAACGGGCGACTCCGAATAGAATGCGTCGAACAGATCCTCAGCGTCCGGCAACTCGACCGGCGGCTCAACCGAGGAGGGGTCTAAGCGAGTTGGCGCGTCGCTGCGAGAGGCTGCAAGCGCGGCGAGCGGCTCGCTGACGAGGATAACGCGTCGGCGCGCCGCGTCCGGCGTCGGAGGCGTCGGCGCACCTCCGATCGGAGCGGTGATCGGCAGCGGAAGCGTCGGCGTATTGGGGAGCCGTTGGACAAAGCTCTGCCGTCCGTCGATCACCGGCGGCGGCGTGCTTGGAGGTGCGGAGATGCGTCTCGAGAGGAGCTGCGTTTCATCAGAGAGGCAGCCCGCGATCCGTGCAAAATTGCGCAGGATCGCAACACCGCCCTCAGTGCACACAGACTCAGGATGGAATTGAACGCCGAAGAGCGGCAGAGAGGCGTGTCGAAGCGCCATCACGACTCCGTCTGCGGTGCGCGCCGTGACGCGCAGGCAGCTCGGAAGCGTGTGCGGGTCGACGACGAGCGAGTGGTAACGCACCGCCTCGAACGGCTCCGGCACAGCCGCGAAGAGCCCCTCGCCGTCATGGTGGACAGTAGAGATGCGGCCGTGCATCACCTCGCGCGCTCTGTGCACAGCGCCGCCAAAGGCGAGTGCCAGTCCCTGGTGGCCAAGGCAGACGCCGAGGAGAGGGAGGCCGGCATGATACGCTGCGGCGCACACACCAAAGTCACCCGGCAGCTCGGGGCTGCCAGGACCAGGAGAGATGACCACTCCTGCAGGCGGCTCGGGAAGAGACGCGCAGAGATCCTCCCAGCTGCTGAAGGCGTCGTTGCGCACCGTGAGCGGCGGACGGCCGGTGGCTTCGGCGAGCAGCTGGAACAGGTTGTACGTGTAGCTGTCATAGTTGTCGATGAGCAGCAGCGCCATCCCCACACAGCTGCTGCGCTGCGGACGGCGCCCTCTCGACTTCGTGGGCGATCCCTAGCCTATGATAATTTGCTGTGCGGTTTCTAGGTCCTACTTATGTACCTCGGGGCATTCCCTCCAATCTTTGGTTGTGGCGCGAAATCGTCCGATCCATTCCTGAAACGAACTCAAAGCACCTCCAAGATGTCGTCCGCCATCCGCTCGCCGCTCGCCGAACACAACCCGCCCGCGAAGCGCGCTCTCGAGGAGGATCCCGCGCTCAACACCGTCACCGCCGGCCAGCGCGTCACACGATCCAAGGGCCTGCAGTACCCCAGCATAGCTTCGCAGGGCAAGCGCACCCTCTTCGGTTCGCTCCTCGCATTGGCCGAGGCGGACTCGAAGGACGAGGACGAGACGGAGTTCACGCCGGAGGAGGAGGAGGAGGAGATCCCAGAGGAGTACGACGAGAGCGTGATCCCCGAGGACGAGCGCCCGCCATTTGAAGATGACGTCATGGTGAGCGCCGACCCCTCGCTGCTCGCCGATCTTGCTGCGGAGGATGAGGACGAGGGCGGCGAGGACTTTACGCCTTTGGGAGAGGAGGAGGATCTGGCGGAGGAGTACGAAGAGGGTGACGTGGTCGCGGAGGAGATCGAGGAGGAGATCGAGGAGGAGGAGGAGGAGGAGAATGAGGAGTAGGAAGATGGGCGAAGATCAGCAGCGACTTGAACAGACTAAGATGAGATGGGCACGCACGCGCGTGGAGATGGATTAGGATTCGCATGATTGGATCTGGCGGCGATCGAGCACCCGAGCTGACGATGCGCTTGGCAATCGAGCGAGCCAACACGGGCCAATCTTTTGCATGGGCGAAACTCTGCTCACTGTAGGAATGCGAATGGCATTTGTATATGCAAGTGCTGGTGTGCAGTTTATTTTGTTAGTATAGGCTCAGGTTGAGGTTCCTAGTAACCTTCTTATTCAAACCTTAAATGATGGGCATGCGTGTCACAAAACTTCAAATGCGGGACATACCTTAAAGGGGCATATGCGTGCTTGAAAGTATTCTGTTTCAGCCTCGAAGCGTCACTTGTATTCTATACTGATACTCTCAGTCGACGTGACCCCGGGTGAGTTGCCAACGTTGGAGTCAGCGGCAGCGAGCGATCGAGACCTCGTCTGATCGTTCTCGCCGCCCTCGAGATGACTCGTCGGAGCATTCCGATCCTCTATCACCTCGGGACTACTCTCTGCCCCGATGACTGCAACGCTCTGAATGCTCGACGAGAACTCCGTCTCGCTTCCCCGAGGCATCGGAGCGAATCTCGCGCACATCTGTGGAAATGCCTCCGCGTAGGCGCGCCTGATCCTTGGCGACCAGCCATAGACGAATACATTGCCAAGCCCCTGGAGGGGTCCGAAGAAGGCATGAAGGAGTGAGAGTGAGAGTGACTTCTCCAGACCAAACAGGTCCTCTCTCCACCGGTTGGCTATCCGAAAACCGTGCACGAGAGTAAAGACGATGGCAAAGGCACGGAAGCGGTCGTTGAGCGCCGGGAGCGCCGAGGCTATCTGCTGCGTCGATTCCGCCGGGCCCGCTGGAGTGCCACCCGCTGGAGTGCCACTCCCGCCTACCGAACACCCGCTCAACGAACGCTCGCCAAACGAACGCTCGCCAAACGAACGCTCACCCAACGCGCGGACGAAACGTAGCTTACTCCGCACCTTGACATAGAGCACTACCGAGGCGAGTGTGGAGCATAAGACGGGTACCTCGTAAAAGATGAATCGAGCCCACGTAGCACTCGGTCTGATCCAGCACCACAACCCGGCGGGGCCGAGCGCGTCCGTGGCGAGCAGTACGAGCACAGAGATCAATGATGGGAGCCACGCGCCGAGATGGAGACAGTCCAAGTATCGAGCCGGCTGCTCGCGCGGTAGTCGGTGGGTGGAGATGGCGAAGAGGTAGAGGTTGAGGGCGACGAACCCACTCCAGAGGACCGCCGCGAGTCCGAAGAATTGCGCAGAGATGGCCAGCAAATGGCAGCCCGAGTCGCGGCACTCGGAGGCGCCGAGCGTGGCGGTAGGGAGGATGCCGTCGATGACATATGTGAGCGAGCTGAGGAGGTCAGCGACCGAGAGCCAAAAGACGATGCGTAGCGCTGGTTGGCGGTGCGTGGGCGGGAGTAGCCGGAAGGAGAGCAAGATGAAGCCGGAGCTCAGCACAGAGAGCACGCCAGAGCAGATGGTCGTCCACTTGAGCAGGCTGTACTCTGCGGTCGAGAAGTGGAGGTCGCTGGTGGACCGCCACTTGAGAGGGCAGAGAGACGCGTCGCAGTATGCATTGCAACGGTCCAGGCACTCATCGCGTGAACAGCCGCCCAAGGCCGCCTCAGGCTGCCACGGAAGAGGCATCGGGGCGGGAGTTTTTTTTGTTTGTCTTTTTTTCTGATTTTTGTTTTTTCAAAAAATAAGAATTGACAAAAAATAAAGTGTTCGGCGACATTCGCGGCAAAGTCGGCAGGATATCCGATATGCGCGACTCAGGTCGCTGCGGCGGCTCGGAGGCGTCGGCGGCGCCTCCTCGAGGCGATGCTGCGCCATCAGGCGAGCAGGCTGAGAGTAGCGCCGTGGAGTGCAGTCCCTGCTTGTCAGAGCTCCCAGCCGAGTGGATTGACTGGCTACAGGCAGTGCGCCAGCAGTTTGTCTCTCTGATAACCGTCTGCCTTCTCTTCCGCGAGCGTGGTATCGACACGACGTTCGAGAGCGTTCGCGACGCGGTCACACAGATAGCCGGCGCTCCCTTCGAACGCGCCAGCCTTCGCATCATCAGCACAATCCACAGAGACTTCGTGCAGGTCTCCGACGCGTGTCCTCGATGCGGCGGCGAATACGGCGGTGGCGGCGAGATTATCCGCCTCAGTTTCGAAGAGCCAGAGCCGTGCGTGCGCAAGCGGAAGCAGCTGGTAAACACGAGCAACTCACAGAAGCAGGCCAAGCCTGAGCGCCTCGGCAACCCCTTCAAGACGCTGCGCCCGAAAAAGATTAAGAATGTTCCGGCCTTCATTGCCAAGCAGACGAACCTCTTCGGACATCTGAGCGCGCGTTTCGCCGAGGTGGCGGTGTCATCTGGCGGCAAAACACCACCACCGCTCAGTGATCTCGCACCGCCACAGCCAGAATGCGCTGCGGAGGGCGCGACAAGCGCGATCGGTGCGATAGCTCCAAATGGTGAAGAAGCGTCGACAGAAGCTGGTGAGGCGCCCGAGCCGTGGACGAAGGGCGCGGCGGTGAGCGCGGCCAACTTTTGCAGCTATATGATGCAACAGCCAGAGTATCGCGGCGAGATTGTCTGTGCACGCCGCCGCCTCGGGCGTAAGGCGCACACGGTACCATTTGAAGGGCTTCATGCTGAGGGCATCACCCTAGCGCCGTCGGTCGTTTCATCTCTGCGCGCGCGGGGGATCTGCGCACTGTACAGTCACCAGGTGGCAGCGCTCTCTCATCTTCAACGCCGTCGCCACGTGATGGTCTCCACCGCGACGAGCTCCGGAAAGAGCCTCGTGTACACAGTGCCCACCGTCCAAGCGGTGCTGGAAGACGCGCATGCGCGCATCCTCCATCTCTTCCCTACCAAGGCGCTCGCGCAAGACCAGCTGCGTGGTCTGGAGGCGTTTGCCGAGGCGGCGTGCCCTTACCTCCTCGCCACCACCTTCGATGGCGACACCGCCTCCGTTGATCGGACGCAGCTGCGCAAGCGTGCCCACGTCTTCCTCACCAACCCTGACATGCTGCACACTCTGCTCCCGAAAAGCTCCGAGTGGGGTCAGATTTTTGCGAACCTCGAGCTGGTGGTGGTAGATGAGGCGCACACATACCGCGGCGTCTTCGGCTCTCACGTCGCACTCCTGCTCCGGAGGCTACGGCGCGTCTGTGCACGGCTCGGCGCCTCGCCAACATTTATCTGCTGCTCGGCCACGATTGCAAACCCTCTTGAGCATATGCTCAGCCTCACGGGACTGGCGGCCGACGCCGTCTCGCTCGTGGACACCGACGGCGCGCCTGCGGGCGCACGCACTCTCGCCCTCTGGAACCCGCCTCCCTTGAAATCCTCCGCCGCGCACGAGTGGCACGAGCGCCTCCCACCGGGCGCCGTCACGCGGCGTGCATCGCCGCTCGCGGAGGCGGCAAAGCTGCTCAGTGTACTCATTGTTCACGGCGTGCGTACACTGGCGTTTGTGCGGACGCGTTCGATGGCGGAGCTCCTCTTCTTACGCACGAGGGAGCTCCTCGGCTGCATGAGCCCCAACCTCTGCGAGAGGGTCGCCGCCTACAGAGCCGGGTACACGGTGGCTGAGCGTCGCGAGATCGAGCAAAAGCTGTTTGGTGGCGAGTTGCTTGCGGTGGTGGCCACCTCGGCACTCGAGCTCGGAGTCGATGTGGGACATCTGGACGCGACGCTCCACGTAGGCTTTCCCGGCTCGATGGCATCGCTTTGGCAGCAGGCGGGCCGTGCGGGTCGCACAGGACGTGCGTCGCTCGCAGTGCTTGTCACCCAGGACAATCCACTTGAGCAATTCTTTGCAACCGAGCCGGAAACGCTCCTCCAACGGCCCGTCGAGCCAGCGCTGCTCAACGCTCGCAATGCCGAGCTCTTGCGGATGCACCTCGTCGCGGCCGCTATCGAGGAACCCTTGCGCATCCCGCCGAGGCCTCCGATGCGAGCACAGGTCGGAGCCGAGGAGGACGTGAAGCCTACTTCGACGGCCCCGCTCAAGGTCGAGGGGAAGGCTGCGGTGGGTGTAGGCGTCACGACGGAGGTGGACGCCATGATGATAGACGACGAGATCCAACCGCAGCTTACCGTGAAACGTCCGGTCAAATCAGAGGGAGGAGCTCCCCCGGCGAGGCGCACGAGGCAGACAAAGACCTCGAGCGAGGCGCAAGAGACGGACAAAGACGTCGAGCCCGAGCTGGGCCCTTGGCGAGAGTGGAGTGGCGCGGCGCAAGCGGCGATCCGTCTGGGACAGCTCAAGCTACGGGGCGATCGTTTGCACTGCTCCGACCCGTCGGCGGCTCACGCGATTAATCTGCGCGAGATGGACCGACGGCGTGTTCGGGTGGTGCAGCTCGCTGGGGAGGGCGGTCTGAGCGGGGTCGGCTTTGGAGCGGACGAGCTCGGGTCCATGGAGGAAAGCGCTGCGCAGCTCCGTCTCTACGAGGGCGCCGTCTATCTACACGCGGGCAACTCGTTCGTCGTCAAGGAGCTCAATCTGAGCCGTGGCGTCGCCATGGTCCGACGGGAGGACACCGCCTACTTCACAGAGCCTCGTGATCACACCCGCGTCGAGATCCTAGGGCGGAGTGCCCAGCGCCCGCTCGACATCCCGAGCGGGATGATCGGCTTTTGTGGTCCGATGCGCGTAGGGAAGACGGTCTACGGCTACCGCACCAAGTTCAAGAGTAATGGGCAGCTGCTTGAGCTCGTGGACCTAGACGCTCCGCTGCCGCCAATGGAGTTCGAGACCGCTGGCGTCTGGATTGAGCCACCCTCCTCATTGCGTGAGACGCTCAGTGAGCAGGGCCATGACTACGCGCGTGGCGGGCTGCACGCAATCGAGCATCTGCTCGTCGCGCTCGCCCCCTTGCAGGCAGCGCCTTTTGAAATCTCACACTTAAGTGCCTTCTAAGGAAGAGACACCCTTAGTGATCAGCGGGTGTGGGGGTGTCGGATGGGGATGTCGGATGGGATGTCGGAGGGGTGGGGTGGGGTGGGGTGGGGTCGTGGTCCCAAACTCCTTTGCTCTTTGAATGCGGTGTGCACATCGAACACGTATGCAGTTGATCCCGCCCGTTGACCCCGTCAACACCCGCCAACTCGTCACCACTCCGCACCCTTGTAGGTGGGTTGTGATACTTCCGAGCTGGGTTGTCAGTGCACAAGGAGGCCAGGAGATCGACACTCAGAGCGCCTATTGCTCTTTGAACGGAGGTGCGTGCTCTCTAGATGCCGCGAGCCGCCCGCTGCTCCGCTCGCCCTCTTAGACTACTCACTCGCGCATTCCAAAGCTGCCTCCCTCTCTCCAAACAGGCGCGGCGGTGGCACCGGCCTCGCGCAGGCACTCTTGTCACGTCTGGAGCCCTTGCTCCGTGCTGCGCAAGCGTGTCTGGCCTCATGCAATTGTAACACGGGCTGCCCGAGCTGCATCTTAATGTCGGGCTGCGGAGAATACAATGAGGGGCTCGATAAAAGGGCAGCGGCACTCATCCTGGAACATTTGTTGGGTGGTGGATAGGCCGCAGGGCCAGGGAGGGATAAGAGACTCAAGTCGGAGTGAAACAAACACACCGTTCTTTTGCGTATTTGCACGTGCGAATTGCCATTTCATTTTGGAGTGGCGCAATTAGTTTGGTATGTTATTTCGTAGACTCATCTCGGCTGTCATATCTAATAATATCATATCAGTCATGAGATCGAGATGTGTGCGCATGAGTCATATGAGCTCACATGTGACATGTCATGTCTTGTATTGGTGAATAATGTAAGTATACAGCTTACTGATACTCTCAGGTGAATGTAAGTACAGCATGCTCGGAATACAGTATGAGTATGCAGTATCATACTCGGAGTATCTCGATGATCAGGTATAGTAATAGTTATAGTAAATAGTTCAAAAGTCGAATTAAAAATAAATAAAAATACGTACCCGTGGTAGGTTCCTACTGTACATGCTACATGCTACGTCCCACATCCCACATCCAAATAGAAATAACAGCGGGAGCGTCATTTCCGCTTTCCGAGTACGTCTACATGCATGCGCGTCATCATCCGCTCGCACCCTACATCATTCAAAACACATGCTGCGCAGAGTCACCCGGGCCAGCTGTGACATGTACACCATGTTACAGCCACCTGGCTAAATTAAGGGCCCTTGCAGCCTACTGATCGTAAACTACTCCCTAGAGCTCATCACCATGGCCTCGATGTCAACGCGTCAGACGCGTCGCGTTGAGCACCTGGCAGCTCACTTGGACGAGCGAATCATCCACAGGAGGAGGCGAGGGATTCCAAGGACGATCATGCGGATGTTCAGTCTGGAGGACCCCCCGGAGCGCTGCCGATGGCATCAGTAACGAGACGACCGGCAACCGGCCACTCGCGGCGCCCTCGTCGCCACTTGCATTGCCGCCGGTGAGCTGCGGTACCGCACCGGCGCGCATCGCCGCGTGGCGGAAGCGTGCCGGCATCGCCGCGATCTGCAACTCGGTGCTCGTGGGCGTGGGCGTCTGCTTGCTCGCGCCAGTTCCCGCCACGTCGAACGTGTATGCGCGTGCACAGAAAATGTAGCGGCGTTTGGCCTCGTCAAAGGACTCGAACGCACTCTCGTCAAACACAAACTTCTCGGCGCCCGGCGCCGGCTCGTACTCCTCGGTCTCGTCCCATTGCGGCTCGTAGACTCTATGCGATTCCTGCACATAAGTGGCCCGCCCGTGCGTGCCATGCGCCCCCGCATGCGCGTGCGTGCCATGCGCCCCAGCGTGCGCCGTCCCCGGTGCGAGCTGCATCTCCTGGAGGCGCGCGTCTGCGGCCTCGGTCCGCAGCGCATCGGCCCACGAGGAGTTCGGTGGCAACCGAACCACACGCTCCGAGCTCGGGTGCGGCAGCGTATGCTCCTGCTCTGGCGATGGAGAGGCGAGAGCCCGCATAGGCAGCGCCACTTGCGTGGGCGGCGCATAGTGCTCTGGAGCGGCGTGGTGATGCGCTCCCTTGAGGAGTCCCAATGAGGGCCAGAGCGGGGCCTCGTCCGCAGTGCGCACTAGCGGCTCGTCGCCGATCGAAAGCAGTGCACGCGCCACGGGCGAACGACCCATGTGTGCGCTCGCGGCATTAAAAGCGCTCGAACCGCTGCTGCTCGCCGAAAAGGTGACGAAGGTGAGGGCGGACATGAGCGCAAGGCCCGTTGTACTGAGCGTGTTTGTATGCTTCTTCCCGTGCGAGCCCTCCCCTGAGCTCGAAGAGACTGCGCCGGCGCCCACGTCCGTAGCCACCCCGCTCTCGGCAGACGGCGCTGTCACCTCAGCTTTCACCTCGCCTTTCACCACGAGCGAGTCAGCATTCGGCTGAGCAGACGCGGCGGGTGGGGTCTGAGCGGGCAGTGGGGGCAGACCAAGCTGCGCGCGTAGCGTCGCGTTCTCCTCCTTAAGCCTCCCATTCTCGCCCTGCAGCATGCTGAGAGAGTTGCTGATACAGGCAACCTTGGTCTCGAGCTCCTCAATATACGCCTTCTTCCGATTCCGGCTCATCGCAGCCGACTCCCTGTTGCGGCGCATCCTCTTGAGGCGCTTCTCCTCGGTGGGATCGAGACTGCTGTCGCGGTTCTCTTCCGCCCCGCTCGCCGAAGCCGAACCCGTCGTCGCCTCTGTGCCAAAGGCCGTCTCGGCGGGGTCTTGGCATGCAATGAGGTCTGCACCGGTGATCGGACGCTTGGCTGCCGATGCGGGAGCGGATTGGAGCCCTCCGGAAGTGAAGCAATTGGCGGGCGGAGTGACGCTTGCCGCCGCCGCTGGGCTCGGCGCCGCTGGCGATTGCGGCTGCAGCGCAGAGAGGAAGGGGTCCTCATTGCTGAGATGGGGCAGCCCTGGGCTGGGCACTTCGAGTGCCTCGAGCACCTCCCACATGTCAACATCATCAACGGGGAAGCTGTCGCTGCGGGCCTTGATGTTGACAAAGTCAATCTCGGCCTCCTCCAACTCATCCGACTCACGGGTCGGGCTAGAGGCACTGCTGCTGCTCTGGTAAGAATGCACCGGCGCAGTGTTCAGCTCGATGGTTTCTTCGCCCTCCCGCTTGACATCCTTGAAATCGTGCTTCTTGCGCTTGTTGGCGGGCGAGGGACTGTGACAGAGAAGAGAAGCGGGGCGCGTCCCTCAGGCCTCCAGAATGCGCAAGCCTCTCCAGGCATGGGCAGGCAGAGCTGGGATGCTGTCTAGCAATTCGCATGGCAGCAAGTGTGGCAGGCACAGTTCGGGAGCGTCACGTACCTGGGCAGGATTGAGAGCAGCGCGCCCACGTCAGAAATCGACGAGATCAACTCATCCGGAATAGGCTGGGGCTTCGGCGCCGCCCGCGGCATACCGCTGTGGGGTCGTTCCACGGGGTGGTTCTGGACTCTGTGACTTTTCAAGCACTTACCGTGGCGTGTGAGTGCCAAAAATAGGATTCGCCGTGCCGATAAGATTCCTTTTTTGTACATAAGATTTCAGATTTTATTTACTTGACACCCGATGCGGCCTCCACAGCCGCCGCCCTGGCGACCGCCGGGTGGCGCCATGCCCGGCATGCACCCTGGTCACCCTGGTATGCACCCCGGTATGCACCCTGGTATGCACCCTGGCATGCACCCTGGCATGCATCCACGGCTGCCGGCGCCGCCGCAGCAGCAGCCCCTGCAGCACATGTGGCAGCTACAAATGCAGCAGCACATGCTGCAACAACAGCAACAACAGTGGCAATTGCAGCAGATGCAGATGCAGCAGCAGCAGCAGCAACAGCAGCAGCATCATCATCTGCAGCAGCAACACCTGCAGCAGCAGCAGCAGCAGCAGCAGCAGCAGCATGCTACAGCCACCGCCGTAGCTACGAGCCTCCCAGCTGCCGAGACCTCTCCGGAAGATCCCTCCAAGGCGCAGGAGACGCCGCCCATACAGGAGGAGTCCCAAAAGGAGCTGCTCGATGAGTGGCCGATGGGTGATTTATTGGGTGGGAGGCCGACGGGGGGTTTATTGGGCGAGACCGCCGGCTCGACCTCCCCTGGCTCCGCCACAGCGAGTGTTGACGGGGCGTCCGCCTCGGAGCCCCGGCACCTCCGCCTTGCCACGGAGATCTTGCGCGAGGTCTCTGAGCTGGAGCTCTGCCGATGCGGGGATGTGATCGATGCAATACTCGAGCGCATCCCACATCGGATCCCCTGCTCCGCGCTCTCCTTTGTCTCGTACGCGAGCGCTCCGGGCGAGACGGACGAGCGCGAGCCGGCGTCGCTCCTCAGCATACGCCACGCGCACAGCCGCGCACAGCAGCCGCTCCCCAAGGCGGATGAGATTGCCGCAACGCGCTCTCTACTCAAGTCCGGCCGCCCGCTCGTGACGATCAACGACGCCGAGTTCCTCGCCAAACACTTTGGGCGAGCGATGAAACGGCGTCTCGGGGGCGATGCGCGCTCGTTCGCCGCCGCGAGCGTCGCGCTCAGCCATGCCGACGAGCAGAGACAAACGCTCGGTGTCTTCGAGTTCTTGCGCAAGGGGAGGGTGAGTGGCAGCCGGGGGGGGGGGGGCGCTGCATTCGACAACTGCGAGACAGAGGCCCTCGTGGCGATTGCGGATGGGGCCGCGGCAGAGTTGATGGCAGCGGCGACGAGGCTGGCGAGGAGACGGGAAGAGGTGACAGCCGCATCCCACAGTGCGGCTTATGCTGAGCGCGATCGAAATGCAGCGCTGGCTATTGGGGCGAGCAGCGCTGCTGCGGTGGCGAGCGGTTTGGGGGGCTTGTGCGCAAACCCCGGCTCAACGGTCGGAGCTCACGATTTTGCCGAGGTTGTGAATGTGGCCTCGGCAGCAGTGGCCGCCATCGCACCCGCGGCTGCCGCGATCCTGGCCGCCGCTGCCGACTCCGCCGAGAGCGCGGCGGCCGCGGATACTGTCGAGGCAGCGGCCACGGAGGCGGCGGAGACGGCCTCTGCCAAGGCGGCCAAGGCGGCGGCCGCGCTCACTGCCAAGCTTGAGCTCAAGGCGACGAGTCGCGTCTTTTGGCAGCAGCTCGCAGGCGAGTGCGCCGCGTGGCGAGCCCACGCACGTGCCCGAGGGGGGGACGAGGGGGGGGGCGTCCAGGG
>MDSY01086699.1_pt1 | contig 16893 bp, 30 predicted proteins | sample 811131 | NCBI WGS metagenome assembly MDSY01 (sample SAMN05326643, study PRJNA326480) | marine metagenome | isolation source: seawater | place: Atlantic Ocean: South West | collected 2010
ACAAAAACAGAAGTTTGGTTTACATAACCACTAGTATTAACTAGTAAAACATTATTGTTTGTTAATGACCAATTATTAAAACTCCAATTTGGAGCAACCTCAACAACTGAAACGTTGTCTATTGATAAATTTGCATCACTACTAGCTTTTAAGTAAAGTTGTACACTTGATGCTTCAAAATATTGAGTATGAACACCAACTGTTGAGAATTGAGTACTACTAGTTATAGATGAATTTGCATTTATAATATTACCGATGGATATTGAGGTTATCTCAAAAGTCAACTTATAAGTTTTTCCAACTTCTAATACACTCTGCCACAAGTTTCTATTACTTGCTCCTAAGTTTTCAAAATGTGCTCCATTGTTGTCAAATGTCCATCCAAGTTGGTGGTTAAAGCCAGTACTCCCATTAGAGAAATCACCATTTAAAATTAATTCTGAACCTTCTTGAAAAGTTCCATTTAAAACCTCTTCTGAACCCTCTTGTGAAAAGTCACCATTTGAAATTAATTCTCCACCTACAAATTCTATATTCTCATTAAGTCCTTGAGGATTAGTTCTTGTGGCTAAACTTCCTCTACCAAATGTAAAGTCTCCACTACCATCACTAGGTAACGCACTCAATAATAACCCATCTCTATATGCAGAAGGTATCATTAAAATTGTAGGTTGAGGAGGTTGAGGTGATTTTGTTGCTGCTGTTTCGTTATACTCCTCTAAAGCATCTGTATTTTCAATAAACCCACCTTCATTTGCAATCCTATCGCCTAACCCAAAATCACTTATTGCACTATAGATTAGGTTAATGCCTAGATAAATCTTATTTACTAGACCGTTTAGATAAACCTTTGCTAACCTCATGATTATAAAGATTCGTCTATAATATACAAAGTGTTGGCTATAAGTGTTGTTGCAGTCTCTGCTGCATCATAATTAGCCTGTGATATTCTAACTATATTACCACCTATTGCTAATGCTCCAGAAGGCTCTCCAGTAACATCCGTAAAGACTTTACCTGAAGTCGAATCATTAAGATTAATAAGAACGCCATCTTCTCTTGCATGATAAAGGGAATTTTCGTCAGAGCATATGTATGTAGACCCTGGATGTAGCCTATTAGGCATGTCTTTTCTTTTTCCGTAATATTGGTTTTGAGTTTGTTTCATGTTTTTACTTTATATTAGAATTGTTTGATTTTTTGCTTTTTATAGCTATTTCTTTGTCTTTTCTCAGCATGGAGTCATTGTGTTTTTTCATGTCGTTAGACAGGGATTCTTTTTTTATTCCCAATTCAGCTTCAAACCTTTTAAATTCATCATCATTTTCCACTCCAACATCTCCAACTTCTTTTTGGATCCTAGATGTTTCAGCATTAAGCTCAGCTATATAACGCTTAGTCTCGTCTTCTCTGTTAAACTTTTGTAGATCAAGATTAGCAGCTTGCTCTGTCTGAATAGCTTGTTGTTGCATTTGAGCCTGAGCTTGTTTGTTTTGATCATCAGCTTGTTTAGCTTGAGATTCCTTCATATTCTTCTCATCTTTCTCGATAAGCCTTTGGATCTCTCTAACTGACGGAGAGTTATATATCTTAATAGCGGTAGAGAAAGATAACATCTGGTTTTGTAATCCCATTTGCACCATTCCATCCAGCCTTTGTTGCATTTCATTGATTTCATTGTCATTAGAAACCTGAAGTCCATATTCTTCTTCAGCAAACTCATCACCATCAATTTCAGCAATCTGTCTTATGTTGTCATCACCTATGTATGCAAACTTCTCGCTCTTACCTTTTAATGCAATTTTAGCTGTCTCAATAAGTATTTGAAAACATCTTTTCTTACAGTAATCATGCAAAGTAAACAATTCTTCTGTAATATGATTGGACTGGCTAACAGCTCTTTCTACTCCGCCGACAGTTTCCCTATTCTCAACTTGCCCTAAACGCTGTCTTGAAACACCTGTTATTTCGTCCATTTGTGCTTTAGCAAACTCCATCATATCAATATGAGTCTGAATAAAATCACCTACTCGTTGATCTAGAACTTTACCAGTAGTGTTACCCACGGATCCCGCAAGCTTACCTTTTGCCATTCCTTTTTGTCCTTCCTTAAAACTATCTACTACGGATATTCCAGACTTACGCGCGAAGTATAGCCATTTTGTAACTGACCATCCTGTTGGAACCTTAGCTAAATCTAATTCAACAATTGAACCAAGATACTTACTTAATGCTTCGTTTACTCTGTACCATGAGATGTCATAAAGATATTGGAACGGCTTAGCTTTATCTACTAAAGTTACAGATTCTTCATCACCTGAATTATATACTTGACCTACAATTCCACACGAGTTGAAACTAGGCTCATTCATTTTGTTGTACTGAATCTCTTTGGGCTTAATTTGAAGATATGTATCCTCACCAATTTTAACACCTTTCCACCATTGAGGTATCCAAAGTGTTTGAGAGGTTTCACCTGTATTTTTATTCAGGACATAATCTTCGGACCTGAATTTAGTTTGTTCTGCTCCTAATTCATCAAAGTACTTAACCTTTAATACTTTCTTCATACTTCTCCAAAACATTCTTAGTACTCGAACATTTCCTGCTCCATCAGTATAAGTGCTTCTTCCATGTGAATCTTTTGAACTAAAAATTCCAGTTGATTCAATATAAGTATCCATTGATTCTCTTTCAAGAATCTTTAATCCTGCCGCATCATCAACAGCTTCACTAACACCATCAAGACTTGTAGTTCCGCTTGTCCAAGACTCATCATCTAATTTCTTAACCTCAACATCATTAAGGTCATTATAATAATGATCTTGTATTTTACCGGGGCTCCAAAAGTCATCTATTATAATAACATCAGAGTCCTCTATTTTATTTGAGTAACCTGCACGCAATGTATGTACCTTCAATGGATTAAGTTTCTCAAAAGAAACACTCCCATTAATAATGTCAAACATATAGATCTCTTCACCCATAATAAGAGCGTCCTTAAATCCTTGTTGGAATGCAATTTTCATATCCAACTTACTAATGTAGTGTCTCATTAATATGTTAGCCCTCTTTTCACGCATGTCTTGGTAATCCATATTAATGTAATCACCATACTTCATTAGCTCTTTCTCAAGCTCATCATCAGAAACATCTGATTGAAGCATTTCCATAAGCTTTTGATCAACTAACTTTTTCTTATCATCTTTAATCTTAGAAATTGTATCAGGATTTGTTATACTAACACTCCAGTCAAATTTCCTTCTCTTCTCTTCACCTACCAATACATTTACTCTTGGTGTAATAATTGGGTAATGCTGTATAGCATCAGGTACGAAAAATCTTTCTAACCCCCCTGGATTTAAAATAAGCTTCATATCACTAACATCAACCTTACCATTGTATAGGTTTAAGTTAATTTTTTTGTGCTTTAATTTTCTCCTTACAAGGCTATTACTTAGATAACTATTGCTATCTGCCCAGTCCAAATGTTTACGCCTCCAATGCTTACCCTTCTGCTTGAATGATAATTTTTGTTTTGGGAAATTTTTTGTTTCTGACATCTCTTGATATATATTGTAAATTTACTAAATTTCTATACTTTTTAATCGCTTCTATTATAGCTAAAATCCAAAATCCTCTATAGAAGACCCTCCGCCCCTATTAGCCATTGCTTTTTGCCAGTTTTGATCCAAGAACTCATCATCGTGAAAAAAAGCATCTGAATTAACACCCCTTTCTTCTTCAAACTTTGTTGTCATCTTGGCCCTGTCCTCTCTTAATATCATCACCATGTCCATAGCGGACACCCTATCTGTATTAATATCTGGATTCCATGCAATACACTCCTTTATGTATCCAATGCTCCTAATCCTTCTTAAATTAGGTATTGTCATTGTTATTGTTTCTCCAGTAGTTTCATCATACCTTTCTTGTTCGTAAGGTGTCAACATCCACTGTCTTTGGAGTGTTTTTCCAAGCTTAATAACTTCTTTTGTAGTTCTTGTACCTTTTGATCTATTTCCGTACAAGGCTGTCTTTACAATCTCCATATCACGCAATATTTCTGGACTATCTGCCAATAAATATATAGCGTTATGGTTGGAGAAGTAGGAAAATAATCCTTTCAGGTTATTCTCGTAATTGGCTTGAGCGTTATAAAATGAAGTAAGTCTCAAGCATGTTTCATAAAATTCATCTGCCATCATGGGTCTACCAGTATATTCAGCTACAATTTTATCAGTCCACAAGTCAAATACAATAATACTTGCCAAAGATCCACCAATAGTATAATCATTATCAATTGGGTCAATCCCAGCAATGTACCTACCATTATGAATCAATCCATCTCTACCTTTGTTGGGCATTTCGAATATTTCTACAGCACCATCAGAAGTAACCCCGCCTTTTACTTTAAAAGGAAAGTCTCTAATTGGCTGAATATTAGCATCATTAACCCATTTTACTAACCCTCCTTCATCATAAGCAAGCTTACCTGTATAGTGAGAATCCACAAATGAGTTTAAGTCCGGAGCAATATCTTCAAGATAATCTCTTAAATCTGCTACAGGAAATGCAGTTCCTTCTGTACGCATAATAGCCTCTTGAGGAGTAATTGGCTCCTCAGCTTTCTTTTGTACAATTGTATTTACATCAGATGATCCGTATTTTACTTTAGATCTCTCTTTATTAATTTGTATTAAAGCTCCAATAACATCGCTATTTCCCTCCTTGTCCATCTTACCTCTGTAATTAAGATAAGTTCCAAAGAAAAATGCACATCTACCTTTACCATTGGTATTCTTATCAAACACATTAGGCATAGAGTGTATATTGTAACCTGAAGAGTTGTAGAATATTTCTTCTAATCCTTCAAAAGCTCCACCTTCTACACCACCTGTACCACCGGCCATCATAAATCCAAATGCAAATCCAGACTCTTCTACTGATGGCCTAGCAATCTGCCAAGCTGTCAGGAAATCATTAAACTTTCCTGCTTCCTCCCATAATACTAAAGCACCCCTTTTACCCCTTGCTTTTTGCGGATCATTCTTCAATGTAACACCCATTACTTCGTTAAGAACTCCAACCTCTACTCCACGTTGGTTATCCTTACGTCCCATTCTCCAGTGCATATCATTCAATGAGTCTTTAAGAGATCTAACTCTCGGCCAGGGCGTATGTGTTGCACACCAGTCTATTACGGAAACAAATTTATTTAAAATACCATCCTTAATTAAATATTCTTTTTCATTGGCTATTGCAAATGACTTTATTTTTTCTTTTGCTTTATCTGTATCACCAAGTATAAAATTCTTAGACAACATGTTGGATGCTTTTACTGAGTATCCACAACCCCTTCTTTTTAGGTTGGCTCCATGCATACCCAGGGCTCTAGCTTGTTCAACATAATGGAAAAACCAATAATCCGCATCATATACGTATGCAAATCCTTCAAGCCTATCAGCTTGTTTAGTTCCTTTTATTATTTCAGCTCTTAATAACGGCGCGTAGTTTAATTGAAAGTAATAAGCTCCAGGAATCCATTCACCATCACTTTCTCTAATGTATCCCTCACGACATCTTCTTGCTTCCTCTGACCAGAATTTATAGTACAGTGAGTTAGGATTCTTATTAGGAAATAACTTTGTATATGAACCATGTTTCTCATGATGTATTGCAGCTGGCCTAAAGTAATCCATATCAACTAATATGTGTGGATCGGTAAGATCTACAGCTATTAATCCATTTGGATCGGCAACTCTAATGTCTTGATCAGGGTCTGTTGATGATTCAGGTAACAAAGGATTGTCCCAACGAGTCAGATCTGATACTTTATTTCTTGTAGGTGATGCTAAATTTTGTATAAACTGTATCGAGTCTATACTATCTAGCAAATCCTGCTTTTCTTCACGAGGCATGTCTTCCAGCACTTCGTTAGTAAGCTTTGTCTGTATGGAATTAAATTTTCGTAAACTCATATGCCACTCTCGTCAAACATTGATGTAGATTGATTACCCGTCTGAGCTTTAATCATCTTCTCTTTTATAACTTCTTTTTCAACCTCATTAAGAGCCTTGATTAGTTTAGGTATCTTTTCTACAGCGCTTGTGATTTTGGTAATGTCATTTACATGCTTACCTCTATCATCCTTATCCTCCATGTTTACATTGTCTAAGAATTCAGATATCTTCTGAAGTATCAGCCTAGTGCTCTGAAGTAATCTTGTGCTAGTAGTCACCGACAGTTGCTCATAGTAATGAACAGCTCTTACAATTTCTTTAGATTGTCCAGTGAAACTTTCAGGCATATCTATAAACCTTTTGATTTCTTCAATCCTTTCATTGTTGTCCAAGATGTGCATAAAATCACTTCTCTCGTCAGCCATGTAGTATATAAAAGCCAGCTCTAAAGTAGCTTTCATCTTATCCGGGGTTTCATCTGCGTCCCATATGCTTTTAAATGGTGAAATCATTAAAGCCTGCGGGCTAAAGACTACCACGTTGTTTTCTAATTCAAAAAGGTTCAAATCGTTTCTTTTTTAAAGATTAAACTTGTCTTGCTGCTATTCTTACCGGTTAGTTGATTATACAAGGTTGTATATTTCATTCCGATCGCAACTGCAGCTTCTTTAGCGGATCCGTATATTTCTGCTGTAACTGTATCTATCACAGTTTTAGCTCCCCAATGTTCACCACCATATTTTCTTGATAAACGTATTGCATCTGCCTGGTGCTTAGGTAATGGTTTACCAGTCTTCATTATGCTATTTTTTTTCTTAGCTTCTTCAGACCATTTGGATCTACACCCTTCTCCTCCTTCAGTGATATTAGTTAGGTTCTCTAACCCATATTCAGATATAAGAAATACCTCTAATTCATGAGCACTCTCCATTGTCAGATTCTCTGCTACCTTCTCGGTATGAAATCCACCATGCTTAGCAACAGTTCTCCTCCAATGAGGATTTCTATTGTGTGTGCTTTTAAATCTCTTTTGGTATTTCTTGACCATTCCTACTCCAATGTAGAACAGTTTTAAATTTTTTGGCTTCCTGTGAAAATACACATACCAATTATTTTCAAATAAATTCATTCTTCTCTCCTTTTGTTTTTGCCAATATACAACAAAATAGCCTAACTGTCAAGTTAGGCTATCCTCATAGTTGTGTGATAGTTTTTTTTATTATCTCAATAAACACTTAGCTTCCTACTCAGTATCTTCAGTTTCTTCCTCTTCAGTTTCTTCTTCTTCAATTGCTGATGCAATAGCAGCTCTTGCTCCAACTAACTTGATAATAGCTCCTCTAGCTTGAATATTTTGACCTGCATTTGCAGACAATTCTATCGCTTCATCAATTGCTTTTAATATTTTAGATCTTAATGTCATTATTTATTTGTGTTTGAAATGTATTTTATATCCCTCTCTGAGATATATAGGTACTCAATGCTATCAATGATTTCGATAGGTAGTATAAATTCGTATTCTTTATTTAGCTTTTGGGCCATTGTGCTTTCAAGTCTCTTTTTAAAGTTATCCATGTTGATAACAACCTCCATTCCTGGACTTACTTGACTTGCATGTTCTCCACAAGCTAATACAATCTGTTTGTCAGAGAAATCTACATCCATATCCGTATCAGATCCTTTTCCAAAAGATGCTGTAGGTAAGTATATTCCATTCTCAGTAAGCTTGTTTCTTCTTGCTGTTAGAAAAACACCTGTAAACATTGGAGCTACATGAGATGGTAAGCTGCTCACTTCTAATGACTTATCATATAGCTCCTGTTTAATTTCAATTTCCTCTCCCAAAATATTAGCAGAATCACTTACCAGTCCTGCTGTTTTTCTTTTAGACTTATCCCTATGTGTAAAAAAATCCTTCACACCAAGATCTCTTGCATCTAAATCTTTCAGCCTCTTTACGTCATTAGTTACAAATCCTTCTTTTATAGCTTTCATTTATTCTTCTTCTTTTGCTTCGTCAGTTACAGTAACTGCTCTTGATTGTCTAATTCCGTTAATTAATCTATCAACTACAGAAAAAGTATCCTTAGACAAATGCTCTACTAATGCATTTGCCAAATCAACTGTAATTAATAATGCGTTTGCTTTTGTAGCTTCTGTTTCCTGATCCTCTACCTCTGGAGTTGTCGCTTCTATTTCCTTAAACTTACCTTTTGCCATAATATTTCTAATTTTAAATTTTAATTGCTAAACTTACGCTAAAATAATTTTTATTTTTAACATATCCTAGTTTTTTTTATTTTTTTTCTTTTGTATTTCATTGTACATAAAATACGATGCGTATAACTTACCTATTGAAGGTAGATTGAAGTTTGTTTTTGTTTCGTCAAACTCTTCCCTGGTCATATTATCTTTAAGCACCATACTCTTTGTAGTTTGATGAATAAAGGAATACGGAGAAGATATGATTGACTCTACTTCTTTTACAGATAAATCATACTTCTCTGCAATCTCTTTAATTTTAACCTCTTCTGCTCTATTTAGCTTCATGCTTTACCTCGAAATTAAATACTAACTTGAATCCTTTTTCAGTCATCATTGGTATTAGTACCGGGTTTATTTTATTATCTTTTGTGATAACTCCTTTTTTTCGTAATGATGTAAGCAGGTTATTAAAAACTTTTTGGCCCATATCATTTAGATCCTTTCTTATCTTGCCTCTTGTCTGGGTTGAGAACAATATCATATCAACTGTTTCCAAATTCTTAATCTCCCTAGACAATTCATACCTGTAGTACAACATTAAGCTCAAAGCTTCTATTTCCTTAGTTCTTAGCTTGTGATAAGGCTTAAGGAATTCTAACCAATATCTAAATATTGATTTTTTGTCTGTGTGTATTCTTTTTATGTTCATGTTTTGAGTTGTCAGCATAAAATTTTATTCTAACTTTTAATTGATAATTCTCCTTGTCTTTTGTTCTTGACATAACAGTATGTATAACATACTTTCCTTCAATTATTGTATTGTTGATGGATTCTACTTCATTGTGAAGCTTAGTTGTTTTCTCATCAAGCCACTTCTTTGTTAAGCTGAAGTATTTAATTTTTAATTCACTACCTTCTTTGTTCCAGTCTTTTAGTTTAAGAATACTCATTAATCTTTGTTTTTGCTTTTAGTTAAGAATCTTTCTCCATACTTTTCTTCGTATAGGTCTTCCCATTCAGATATGTGTGCAGAATCTATGTCTGTGTTGCCACAGTCTAGACAATAATCCACTTCCCTGTCTTCTCCATCAGCTCCTTTTTCGAACTCAACAGTCTTTATTACTATAGACAAGCACGTCTTGCAATAATGTATTGGCTCACTGTTACTGATATCTTTTGATGTAATCATGTTTAACTTTTTTAAATCGTTTATAATCTCTGTGTCATATACTGGAAAAGGAGCAAGCCTATTGTAATACTCTCTTCTTTCTATTTCGTTTAATATCTCATGCTGTTTCATTTTTCTTATTGTAATTCAATTAATGCACATTGAGTTGTTAATAAGGTTCCCGAAACACTCGCGGCGCTCTCTAGTGCTATCCTGGTTACTTTTTTTGGATCTAAGATCCCTTCATGATACATAGGAACGTACTGATCAGTCTTAGCATTATACCCTGTTCCCGTGGGTCTTCCTAATACACCATCAAGTTTTACATCTGCGCTTACTCCTGCGTTTTCACATATGGCCCTGAATGGTGCCTCTATTGCTTTTAGCAATAAGTTCACTCCTTTTATCTCATCTGTTCCGTTATCCGGAATTGACTTCATTTGTTTTCTTGCAATCAATAATGCAACTCCTCCACCAACAACAACACCTTCTTCTAAAGCACTGATTACAGCTTCTTTAGCATCGTCAATCCTGTCTTTCATTTCCGACATCTCCAATTCAGATTTAGCACCAACCTCTATAATAGCTACTCCTCCTCCAAGTTTTGCCTTTCTTTCAGCTAATTTATCAGCCTCAAATTTAGTTATCTTGTTTTCGTTTAGCTTTGCTTCTATTTTATTAATCCTAATCTCAACATCATTCTCATTCCTTCTCCCGCCCATTATAACGGTATTCATTTGCTCTATTTTAACAGCACTAGCTGAACCAAATAAGAAATCTATATCAGTAGGCTCTACATCAACTACTCTTTCGGCAGGTATTACATGAGCCCCAGTAATGGCTGCAATATCTCCAATAAGTTCTGTTCTAAATGCCCCGAATCCTGGACTCTTTACTGCTGCAATTTCATGACCACCACGCATTTTATTTAGAGTAAGTGTTGACAATGCGTTTCCAGTAATATCCTCTGCAATCACTACCAATGGAGCTCCTTTTGCTATAACTGGCGTTATCAAAGCCATTGCTTGTTCAGTAGTCTTTAATTTACCGTCCACTATTGCTATTAATGGATTTTGCATTGATACTTCAGCCTTTTCGGGGGAAGTAGAGAAATAAGCAGAGGCTAATCCCCTATCGAACTGTAAACCATCTACTTTATGGACAACAGTCTCAAATCCAGATCCAGCTTCAACTGATACAGCGCCATCGGCACCAACAGTCTTAAATGCATCTGCAATTATCTTCCCTATTTCTTTATTATTGTTTGCAGAGATTGTAGCAATCTGCTCAATCATACTTGAATCATGTTTTACAGAAATAGCTCTCTTGTTGAGAACTTGCACCAATTCATGAGTAGCTGCGTTAATTCCTTTTTGTAATTCCAAAGGATCATAACCTGCAGCTACTAATTTCATTCCTTCCACTAATATTGCTTGGGTAAGAACCGTGGCTGTAGTAGTTCCGTCTCCGGCATTATCATTAGATTTCTCAGCAACTCTCTTTACAAGAACTGCTCCCATATTTTCCAATCTATCCTCTAGCTCTATTTCTTTAGCTACAGATACTCCGTCTTTGGTCACCTTTGGGTCTTGGCCATTTAGCCCTATTATTACATTACGTCCTTTTGGTCCTAATGTTACTTTGACTGCATCGGCAAGCTTATTTACACCTGTCATTATTGCGTCTCTTACTTCTTGATCGTATTTAATTGTTGTCATTTATATTAAGTTTTTTTTTAATTTTGGTATGTATTTTCCAGTTTCATCTAAATAATATTTTTTTATCTCATCATCACTAATCATATTATTTTTTTCAAAACAACTAACTAAAGTTGATATTGTTTTTGTGTTGTTAATAATCACATCTCTAATTGTTTTAATAATCTTTTAAGTTCTGATTTGTTTTTGATAACTCCCTTAAATATCCCTTTGCTTTTATCTATGTATTCATGCTGACCATAACTAATTTGATAACCGTTTTTGCTTATTTTAAGTATCTGCCAATTATCTCCTATATTTGTTTTATGCCACCATTCATCAGCTACAGGTATAAACCCTAAACCCTCAACATCCTCTCTGTCTAGGTATTTTACTCTGATAGTAGATGAATTAAATTCAGTGACAATTGAATTATGACCATGCCATATAAATGTGGAGTAAGATGTTTCTATTGAACCTTTTACTTTTGCCTCATACTCAAACCCTATATGAAACTCTTCTATTTTTGGTGTGTAGTATTTATTATTCATTTGGTTCTTGTGGTTTTAAAAATTTAACTGTATATGTATTCTCTTCATTTGTTGGAACATACCATGAGTTGTTTACAATAAATGTTTCTTGATCTTCGTAGATCCTAACTGTTGCTGTTTCTTGAAGAAATTTAATTACCTCTGGGTGTAATACTATTTTAAGCATCATGTTCTACCATTTTTTATCTGGACAATTACTAACTAAACTTCTAGTCTTTGCTGCTAATGGGCATCCGCAAATACCACATCTATCTAAAGCTGTCTTTTCAGGACATGCATTGCATATCTCTCTTCTAGCTATAAAGACCTCTTCATCTTTCTCGCTAGATATCCCCAACTTAGATTTAACCAAGTTAGAGTATCCGTTTACTATTTGTTCGAATATACTAGACATTTTTTACAAAAACACCATTAACTATTCTTCCTTCCCTACTTTTGATCACGTTGTACGCTGATTCTAAACATTCAAGAATATCTAACCCTTGCATCTCTGCTTGTATTATTAAAGTAACAAGAGTATCACCTATTCCATCAATAATTTCTTCTTTGTCATTGTTACTTATAGCTACTTTAATTTCCTCAGCCTCTTCTATTGTTTTTTTAGCCTGACCCATAGTTGTTCCTTTTTCTAAGATACCTTTTTCCTTCGCCCAAACCTCCACCTTTTCTTTAAGCTCCTTAAATTTAAGTCTACTTTTCATAATTTTTTATTTTTTTTACTTGGCTTTTTTTTTCTAAATTAACAAATTTTTTTTCATTATTTTCTACTACCCATCCAGTACATCCAAGTATAGGACAGTATTTCATTGTGTCTTTTATCATATGTAAAAATCTATAGGTTTAATTTCTATTCTCATCTCTTTTACTATAAAGAACGTCTGTCCTGCCATTTTTAATTTTCCAACTGAATTATGATCAACCATAAAGTTGTATATTTTATCGTGCCAGGATTTATCTGTCATTATTACTATTCCTGTTTCACCTTTGATCTTTGCGGCGTCTAATATACTACTAAGTTTTGACTTAAAGTCATCCTTACTTGTTAATGCTACTATCATCATATATTTTTTTCTTTAACTCTCCCTGTATTAGAGCGTTTAACATATTTATTTCTTTAGCTACTTCTTCAGTCTTGATTGTACCATTTTTTAATCCATAAGCAACTCTATCTTGCACCATTTTCCTTTCGGCAGATGATAAAGATTTGCAACCTTTATGAAAAATTAATGCATTGTATTGTAAGATATCATCCTTGGTCATGTTAAGAACCCTCTTCTTGGAAGGTGGTATCTTAAGACTCTTGGCTATCTCTCCTATGTTAAATGCCCCATTTGCTATAGCTTTTTTAAACTCTTCTAAGTTATCTTTCGTATTCATGCAGCTAAATTAGTACAAATAAATGAATCAACCTAATTAAAACAAAAAAAATACTCTTAAGTTTTAAATTAAGAGTATTAAAAATTGAAGTAATCTATGTAAACAACCTTATTAATAGTGAGCCTTATGGTCACTACGTATGCTTTCTATATATTTAGCTATCTTATTCATTTTATTGTTTTAATTATTAGATACACAAATCCCTTGGACATTGCTGGTTTGGCATGACCTGGACTTGTTTTTATTATAATTTCCTCAAGACAGTGTAATAATTGCCAAGGATCAATAACATCTGTTAATTCAGAAGGAATTACTTGTTCCTATTCTGATCCAATCTTGAGCGTATTTATAAAAGGTTTCCTGTGTATTCAAACATTATTACTTTAACCTCCCTAGTCTACTGTACCCTATTAATATGTGTGGATTAATTAGCTGCAGATTTTATACTAGATCTAACACTGTAATAACTATTTTGCAAATATATAGTATTCTTTAGAAATAACCTAATTTACGCATCACTATATTTTAATATACTCTTCCTAATGAACAGTTTATTCGTTCTTAATGTTTTTAATGTAATTATCAGCATCTTCTTCTGATGTAAATGTTTTGCTGTAACGTTCCATTATCGTTTCATAATGAACTAACCACGCATCTTTATTTACTTTTTGTTTTGTAAACATAGTTTTGTAATTTTATTTCTTATTTATTTTAAATATACTCTTTCCAGGCCATAGAGATAGCGAAGAAACCCAAGTAAAATTGTATTACATGTATTTTTAACATACTCTCTGTACCGTCTTTGTCACTTACTTGATAAAGACTAGTATCATAGATGGTTCCAAATAAAAGCCCCTTTACAATAGTAGCTTTTACTGCTCCTTTTAATCCTGTCTTTATGATTGGGAATGCTATCATCCCTAATATCACAATTAATTTTATTAGATATATCATTATTTTTCTATTTACTTAGTGTTCTTCTTTCGTGTTTCTCTGACCTCATATCAGATATTAACTCTCTTGCTGTTTTATTTAGCGCATCAACTTTATCTTTAAGTTCAGTCATATCCGCTATTATAGCGTTAATTCTATCTTCATTTGTTAATTTATGTTGTAAGATATCACCTTTTTTGAGAGGATAATTTATGTTACTAACACCAGATTGATAATTAACACCAGGTTGAGGTTTAAGACTAAGAGTAGGTTGATTACTATCGCTAGGTAGCCAATTAAGATTATTACTTTCTATCGTTTTCAAAAAAGAACTATAGACTGTTGATTCTTCAATGTTTTTTTCTGTAAATTCTATTTCTTTTGGCTCCACTGTTATTTGTTTAAATTGTTATTAATAAGATTTTTATTATTGTTATTATTATTGCTATTATAAATATAGCTAGACTTATTACTCTAGGGTAATACATGCTTTTGGCTATTACCGGTACTCCTTTAAAGAAGAATATAGTATTCATTAATTTTATCCAGCTAATTTTCATAGGGCTAATATACAACTTTTTATATTAAATTAGTACAATTGATTAATTTTTATTAATTTAGCTTAAATTTAAAAATATAATTATGAATAATTACATTGGAACAAAACAAGTTAGTGCAAAATTAGTTAAGAGAGGATGGTACGTTAATTATCAGGGTTGGGATTTACCAGCTAATGAAGATCCGGATGATGATGTGTATATGGTAGAGTATGCTCCTATGCCTTCAAACAAACCTAATCACCCTAACCATGCAGGGTATTTGACTATGTCACCCAAAGATGTATTTGAATCATCGTATAGACCTAATGGTAGATTATCATTTGGTGATGCATTAATGATGGCTAAGCAAGGCAGCAAGATTGCTAGATCAGGATGGAATGGTAAAGAAATGTATGTTACTATAATGCCAGGTTACCCTGATGGTATAGAAGCAAATGAAAATACTAGGGCAGCACATAATTTACCTAAAGGAGCTATAATTAAATTTAGGCCATACTTCCAGTTGCTTACTGCTCAAGGAGATATAGCAATGTGGGCTCCATCAGGATCAGATGCTTTAGCAGAGGATTGGATGATAGTTTAGAATAAATTAAATGAATGATTTAAGGAGAGGTAGAGATACTTCTCTTTTTTTTTATTTTATTTTTTTTTTTTTGGAAAAAATATAGGAGAGTGAGGGATAAATAGCAGTTCAACCCCCACTCATTTTAAATTTTGGGTAGTAGGGTGTAGCCAAACGGCAATTCGCTATCTAATGGTGTCTCGTATTGAGTCACTTTAATCATTAAAACAAATCACAATGAAAAATCAAGTTACCATCATCGAAAACTCAAGAACAGGAAATGTAGTTGAAATGAAAACTATTACTGATAAAGAAACTGGCGAGGTTCGCGAGGTTGGTTCAGTAATGGTGCAAAGTAAAGCCTTATCAGGTCTTGGTAGAATTGGTCGCGTAGCTAAGCGTACTGCCTATTTAACTCTTGAAGCTGACGCTTTGGAGTTTTTAGGAGATTATTTAGTTAATGGTGCTGTTTTACCTATTGCAGGTAAGATTGTTATTGAGGAAACATTAAAGCCTTACATTCGTAAGAATGGTACTCCTCAAGAGCCAAAAATTAATCCTAAAACAAAGGCTGTAATCACTTACCACGGTAAGCCTGTTTACAGAAACAGTTACTTTACAGAGGATTTAAATGCTCAAGACGTATTGTTACGTGAATTGCCTCAAACAGATGGTAGTGCTCACTTATCTGCTGTTGAGTAAATCTTTAATTCATTGAATGTGCATTCTCCCTTTCGGGAGGGTGCGCTTTCTTTTCACAGGTACTGACTGTTAGGAGTTCTCGTTATTAATCAAAGAGAAATCACAAGAAATAGAAAGTATCAACTAACAAATCAAAATAGAAAAACTAATTAGAATAGAAAGTAAAATGGATTATTATATTAGGGAAAATGATTAGCTTGGGAGTGATAATAAAACAACCCCACTTTAAGCAAATTATTTAACCCTATACAATAACTAAACATATATATTAATAGCTAAAAAGTGTTCTCACGAGTCTAATTAAACCTTGCACAAATTGAAGGGAAACATATCAAGTGCCAGTTGAGAACACATTTAGAAAACAAAAATAAATAAATAAAAACAAAATGACAAAAACACAAAAATTAGCAGGATTATTTATGACAACAGTAGCAGTTGCATTAATAGTAAACCAAGTAGTAAACAATTTTAACTTTGCAGTATAATCTTATAAATCATAATCTATTTAAATAAGAAATCAAATGAAATCACTTATATTATTTGCATCATTTATAATATGCTTTATAATGTTTGCATTCTTCTTGTCTGAAGACATTAAAAATTGGTATCCAATAAGTTTCACAGCAATATTATCAACAGCATTTATATGCATGTTAGCTAATGACTGTAAATAAAATTACAACAAATACATTGATAGCTAATGAATAGCTAAAACAACAATAATCACTAATCATCTAAATCACAAATCATGAAAAACTATTTAATTGCAGGAGTATTAATAGCTGCACAATCATTACAAGAAGCATTAATGTTAAGATATGCTTCCTAAAAGAAAGAGTGCTAAACAAAACGTCCAACATCCCTTAATTGGACGTAAGTTTTGGCATAAGAATATTAAAAATGTTATCTATAACATATGTAAACATGAAACAAACAGTAAACTATTTACTGTAAAATGGTTTGACACAACAAGTTCAATCCATGCATCTGTTGATTATAACATTATGTTAGTAGAACAATATATAGATGAAAATACATGGGTGCTATTGACTAGAATTTAATTAATATATTGAGCTGTGATTAATAAATAGCTTATTAATAGTCATCTGCCCTTTGTGGTACCATGTAATAGATGTCTACATATATGATGGTGTAATATGTTATTAATAATTAAA
>MDSY01135969.1_pt1 | contig 16893 bp, 18 predicted proteins | sample 811131 | NCBI WGS metagenome assembly MDSY01 (sample SAMN05326643, study PRJNA326480) | marine metagenome | isolation source: seawater | place: Atlantic Ocean: South West | collected 2010
ATCTGGTATTTGGAGAGACTCTTCCCCTCGCTTTTTCCGTCTCGTATTCTCTTCAATCATTTTTTCTAATTCTTTACGCCGTACTTCTTCGATACGATTTACCATGTGAAGTGCGTAATCAACACCTAGGCCAATTAAGATAGGAAATGTGGCAACAATCATTGGAGTCAAAGTAATATCTAGAATTACTGATGAGCCAAAAGTAAATGCTAATGCCATTACGATTGGTGTGCCAGTTATGGCTACAACTTTCAATGAACGATGTAAAATTGTGATGACAAGTACAGTAAACAGTATTGACCAAGGTAAGATCATAAGCAGGTCTTCATAGATTGCATCAGAAATATCTTCTAGAACTTTAGTCAAACCAGTAACTGCCATCATTGGTACTTTTTGTTCTTCTGAACTATCTGAAATTGGACGATTATCTACCACTTTTTCAAAATGTGCCAGAAGTTCCTCAAAGTTGTTGAAATCATCAATCACATCAAAATTTTGATTCATCCCGACAATTATTGCAGTGGTGTCCCAAATTCCGTCTTGATTTGTGTCTTTAATTAATGCGTCAAAGCTTCCATTTGATTGCTCGATTATGGTGTCAATTCTCTCTTGCTCTGGAATTGCATATTCACCACCGCCTGGCAATTGGTCACAATCCAAATCAATAATTGGAACTCTTGTATCTATTCCATGTTCACAAAGCGAATTGTTAAATCTCCCATCAGCTGAATTAATTTCCTTGATTACTTGAGCAGGTGAAATTATCCACAAGACTCCATCATTACGACCATTATCGTTTTTATCGTAATCAATACCTCTGCTGATTGAATCTCCACCGACATTTCTGTCGTCTCCTTCAACCCAGCTAATGATTTCTAGAACTTCTTTGTCAGTGATATTAGTCTCACCTTTATCCCACTCGGGTTGGTTATTTTCATCAAGAGGAGGATCTGCATTGTTTGATTTAATGTAAATTACCGTAATATCGGTTGACCATTCTTCTCTTACTTCTAGAAGTAACTCTGTGGAAGGTGCGCCATCGGGTAGGAAAATTTCTACATCATCATCAATTTGTGATTGGAAAGCCATGCCTTGTTGGGCAAAAAAGGCAGCAATTATTACCAGTAGAATTACTACAGTAGCTGGTGAAGTTAGAACGTTAGTATACATTTTGTCAAGAGATTGCATGGTTTTTTTAGCAGCAATAACTTTGAGTTCTTTGCCCTTTGCTAAAACAGAACTAATTGGCCCATCATCTTGATTTGATGGCTCGCTCATGGTTGTTGGATTAAAGCGAGGGATTTGAACAATCCTGTCGATAGTTCACTAAATCTTAGATTGTGTTTAATTTAGTCTAGGCCAAATTCTTTGACAATTAAATGTCTTAAGAATCCTCTAGCAGATTGCAATACTAATCCTGTTGCCATAAGTGAAAGACCTAACACACCAATCCAGACTGCTGACAATCCTGAACCGATATATCCGTCAATTTGTCCGGTTACATTTTGTGCTAAATTTAGCCCCATTGCCGCTCCTGTAGCAAACAGGCCAAGTCCAGGAATACCTAGTACGAGCAATGGTTTTTTGTGTGATAGAGAAACAAGTGCCCAAGATAATACCGTGAATCCGTGGGATACTGCAGTAAAATTCGAACCTTTTGGGACATCATATCTTACGACAGTGGGAACTTCAGAAATTTTGAGTTGTTTCTCATGGGCATCTTCTAACATTTCTAAAGACAATTCCATGCCTTCGCAATCAAATCGCAAAACTTCAAGTGCATGAGCGGAAAATGCTCTAAATCCGGATTGTGTATCTTTGATGGATATATCTCGAGATAAATTACTTGCTGCTGTAATAACTTTGATTCCAAGTCTGCGATAAGCAGGCATATCTGTGCCACCTCCGCCATCAATGAATCTTGAACCAATCACAAAATCTGCCTGTTTGTCGAGTATTGGTTTGAGTAACTGTGGTATGTCTGATGGTTCATGCTGCCCATCACTGTCTAGTACTACAAGAGCAGTAGCATTCATCTCAATCGCCTTGATAAATAGTGATTTCAAAGCTCCACCATAGCCACGATTTACTCGGTGTCGAATTACTGTCGCGCCACACGCTTCCGCTATTCTAGCACTCGAATCTGATGATCCATCATCAACACAAATTACCGCATCAGCGTGTTTCAATGCTAAAGTAACAACCGTACCGATTGTCTCCTCTTCATTGTACATTGGCATGCCAGCAACGATGAAGTTTTTTTCTCCATCGGCCTTATTATTCCCATCAAGCACATTAATTCGGCTTATCGGGGACTATATATGAGTATTGATATAATATATCGGCTAGATTATTAATTGGATACCTCAAATGGGCCTAAACCCAATCTGAAGCATTAAGCCTTAAGCTGAAATGATAATTTAACATTGATTAAATTATGCAAAATTTGGTGGTTGTCTCTCTTCAATCGACTATTTGACTGATAGTTGTAACAACTCTTTCTCCGTCCAGCACCTTGTTAAGTGCGTTGACTGAGATAATTAGCGGGACATATTCTTGCCCATCTCCAGTTACATATGTTTCACATTCAGTAAATGCATCGGTATTGATTGAAACTTTTACCGCTCCACCTGCATTACTTTTTCTAACATATCCAACCAAGTTGGTTTTGTTTTCTCCGTCATTCATCATATCTTTTGTTGGTTTATTTTTGGCCATTCTCTACACATCCGCTGCTTATGCAGCAACTCCACCAACTAAATCAATGGTTATCAAGGTCATGACATGGTGTCATCAAAAAAACCATTCTCCTTATACAGTTGTGCTGTTTGGTATGTCTATGCGAGCATTAGTTACAGGTGGTGCTGGATTTATTGGCTCACACCTCATCGATGCATTGATTGCATCTGGCTATACAATTAGGGTTATTGATAACCTGTCCAGCGGCAAATTAGAGTTTATCTCAACTCACATCGAAAATGGCGATCTTGAATTCTATGAAGGTGATTTGACCTCTCTTTTTGACGTAAAAAAAGCTACAAAGGGAGTAGATTGTGTATTTCATTTAGCGGCAAATCCTGATATTAGATTGGGAACCAAGATTACTGATACTGATCTTAAACAAGGGACAATTGCCACATACAATTTACTAGAATCTATGAGAATTAACGGCGTGAAGAAAATCGCATTTGCTTCATCCTCAGTAGTCTACGGCGAAGATGCACCTCTGCCTACGCCGGAAAGTTACGGGCCATGTTTACCAATTTCACTCTATGGTGCAAGCAAATTAGCATGTGAGGGACTAATTACCAGCTGGGCAGGAACCTTTGATTTTCAGGCATGGATTTTCCGGTTTGCTAATATTATCGGGGAAAGAGGGACACATGGTGTTATTTTTGATTTCATTCACAAACTAAAAAATGACAACTCTCGACTAGAAGTCTTAGGAGATGGGCTCCAAGAAAAGTCCTACATGGAAGTAAAGGAGTGCGTAAATGCAATATTACATATCTACAACACTCAAAATAAACAAATAAATTTGTTTAATTTAGGTAGCCATGACACCTGTTCAGTAAAACGAATTGCTGAGATTATAACCGAAGAAACTGGCAATAAGGATGCAAAAATAGAATATACTGGAGGTTCAAGAGGATGGGCCGGAGATATCCCCCGTGCTCGACTCGGAATAGAAAAAATGCTTTCAACAGGTTATGCTGTGGATTACAATAGCGAAGATGCGGTGAGATATACTGCAAGTTCTCTAATCAAAGAAATTGGAATGTGAAATTATGAAAGGAAAACTCAGCAAAGATTACCACGCCGGTGCAGTTGGAAGCGCAGCATTATCAGTAACATCATTATTCTTTATTGCAATAATGATAATCGCATTTACCGCTAATCCAATCGCTATAGGAACAGATGTTGGGGAGCGAGCTCCTGATATTGAGGGTAAAATGTACAATGGGACGTCTTGGACTGAATTTGATTTTGAAAGTTACTTCGACTCTACCTGGGAAGAAGGCAATACAACAGGACAGTGGGTTGCCATAGAATTCATGGATACAGATTGTCCAGCGTGCCAAAATGCAGCTTCCACTTACGGTGATTGGGCTAATTCTTACAGTGCTAATAATCCAAACTGGAATGGCCCGCATGTCAACTTCCTCGCAAGTGCGACTGAATTGACTGGACATGATTCGGACCGCGCAGAAATACAAGAGTTTCGTGCTGCTTATAGTCACAACTTCCCTTATATCGATGATATTGACCAGGATAATATGGATAAATGGGGTATTCCTGCCACTCCTACTTACTTCCTAATTCAACCAGACGGTATAGTTGCATGGAATTCTGATGATAGATCAATGACTCTTGCAGGAGCAATTCAAGAACTAACACCTAACGGCGGTGCTTGAAATGCTCGATAACTTATTGATTGCAGCATACATGATTCCGACATTATTCGGTCTATTCCTGCTTTCCCCAATGGGGCGCTCGACTGCTGATTCATTGTCTAGTCGCTATGAAATTTTATCCACAGTCCGTGGTCAAATTACCACTGGCTTGCAGATTATCACTTTCTTTGGTTTTGCAGTTTCAGCCCAAACCTTTTGGATAACTTCTAAGATTAGCGAAGGAGGAAACTTCTGCACATCATCAACAGTCTTCTCATGCGATGACTTGTTAGGTAATACTGACCTAAATGTGGATCCATTCTTCGGAATCTCGTGGGGCTTTATTGGAATGATGGTAAACGCTTTCTTATTATTCATGATACTGGTTATCAAGAACGATCCAAATGGTGAGTACACTCAACGTTTCATTCAATTAGGTACACTGATTACTGGAGCAGGTATTCTCGTAATATTGCTGCTGATCTCCTATGAGATTGAAGAAGGGAAAATTTGTCTTTATTGCACCACTGCCCATATCGCCAATGTAGCTGCATTAGTTGGTTTCCTGCGACTTAGAAAACTTCACGACGATAACGCCGCTTGGAATGCAAACTCCGCCAAATAATTGGTGATATAGTGAACTCTGATACTAGGATTTGGACAATCATTACTACGCTGTCTTTAGCGGCATTATTGATTTTATTAGCCCAACAATATGGCGGTGAATTGTTCAAACAATCTTCGGATGATTCTTCCGAAAATGATGAAACTATACTTGCTAGTACCGCTGATAATCCCGATCCGATTGCACAAAACTGCCTAGACCATTCAGGTTTAGCAAGACACGACCATTCTAATCTGAATATATACATTAACGGAGTTGAGCAAATGATTCCATCCTCAGTTGGCATTAATACAGAGGTCTGTAACCAAGAAGGCGGTAATATGCATGCTGTTCACACACATGATGGGTCTGGTAAATTACACATAGAATCTAATGAAGATATCGATATCCCAATTGGAGTATTTTTTGATATATGGGGTGTCCATTTCAATGAAACAGGAATTCTTGACTACCGGGTAAATTCGACCCATGAATTAATTATGACCATAGATGGTCTTGCTAATTACGACTTTGATAATTATCTCCTAATAGGCGGCAAAGAGATTGCTGTTGTATACCAAGAGCGTGCAGTTTAAGGAACAAACATTCCTTCAAACAAAGTTGCGTCAGTAATTCCAGAGGTTTCCTTCATCTCGACTACGGTTATTTCGATACTATCAACAGATGAACTGTACATCCTTCTGACTTCATGAAGCAGGCTCCTTTGAGCATCTTGTAAATCTTCACCAAACAGAACAGTCATGTGGTGAAATTTTTCTTGGTTGACTACTGCAATATATTCAACATACCATTCTTTTAGAGGTTCATCCTCTTGCCACGAAACATCTTCCCATGATTCTTCCATGTTAATACATGGTCTCGGTAGGTTATCAAGTATTGGGTCATTTGTTCATTCAGTTTACCGTTATATGGTAATTATTTATTATTTAGCAGTATATTCAAGAAGCCTTACGCTCATAAATGACCCACATTGCCCCTAGTGTTAGAATAGAAAAAATTATTATTTTTAGATAATCCTTGGTTTCATCCACATTGATATCCCTGTAGGCAAATTCTACTAATCCCAAGTTTTCACCTAGCATAGAATTGTTAGATAATTCATGTTCTGTTGATTCATGGATTAGTATCAAACTAAACTTGTTACTTTCATTAAAAGTAACTGAAAAGTTATTCGAACAGTCATCTCCACTGGCAAACTCAAACCCAATATTCTGCGTTATGTTATTTTGTGCTAAATTACATGTGGCCACCGCAGTTACCACTCTGTCTCGAGTATCACCAGCAGGGTTGACAAAACCATCAGGGACTGTAAGTTCATGCTTCATCAAAATAAACGTGACTTGAGTCTCATAGTCAACTGATATGGGCACAAATGCATTGATCCTTGCAGAGTATTTTTCTAAATCTTTACTTATGCTAAATCCTAATGCAGAATACTGTTGATTTTCCGTTTCTTTCCTTAAAATATCTTTTTGGACATCAGGCCAAGAGTTTGGCCCAACTCTAACTTCTCCACCCTCTACCACAAAAGAAGGTGTTGAACCCAAATCAGGATTAATCATTTTCATTCGGTTAATTCGATGGCTAGCTGCCTCTGGTTGAAAAGCGTCCTCGCCGTCAGAAGGGTGATAGGTTACAATGCTAATCCTTGATCCGTGCGAATCAGCGACTTGTTGTAAATAAGGGTCAATTTCGGCACAACTAGTACACCATGTGGCACTTAGTTCCTCAACCAGAATAGTTCGACCCCCAGTTACGTTAACTTCCGGATCCCATTGACTTGGATGTTCTTTTACCACCGCAGTAACGTTTGAAGTCTGCATAGATAATGATATTAGCACGGCGATAAGAACTGTCAAAGCCATACGTCTGTTAAACATAGTTCATGCTCCTTGAATGAGCGTAGAAGGTCTTCCTCTTTCATTATATGTTCTAATGTGTAGGCTAAGTTCATTTGTGAGATAGTTGAGCCGTTGCCGAGGGGAATTATGGCTGACCACTGGATTGAGAATCATAAAAGAGATTCTTGGCGGCGTCAAGCCAAGGCCAGTGGCTATCGTGCTAGGTCAGCATTTAAGTTACTGCAAATTCAAGAAAAGTTCAAGCTCGTTAGAGAAGGTGACGTAATTCTTGATGTAGGGTGCCATCCGGGTGGATGGGCACAAGTAGCAGTTGAATTAGTCGGTGATGAGGGCACCGTCATCGGTGTTGATTTAGAGTCATGCCAGCCTGTTGAAGGTGCGTTATTGCTGGTGGGCGATATCACTGATGAATCAACCCAAAAACGAATCTTAAATGAACTGAATGGCAGGGTTATCAATACTATAGTGTCTGATATATCTCCAGATATTACTGGTAATTGGGATGTGGATCAAGCAGTTGCTATGACTTTGGTTGCTGATGTTCTTGATTTTTCTCTAGATTTACTAGGCTACGGTGGCTCATTCACCACAAAAATATTCCAAGGAGTTGGGATTGAAGAAATAATAGAGGCCATAAAACCATATTTTTCTGAAGTGCGAAGGTTTTCTCCAATGGCATCGAGGAATTCATCCTCCGAGGTATATTTGGTCTGTCGAAATCATATGCCGTGGAAACGCGGAACAACTGTGGTTCGAAAAACCTATGAGGAATTATTGGACAAAAAATTAAACCCCGAATCAACAGAAGTAGAAACTAAAGTATATTCATCATTCCAAATACGCAAGAAAAAATCTGCCAATTGATTTATCAACATTAATGCTAATGTTAGATTTATGAAGAGAAATAGTAAGTTAACTAAACCTAGAGTGTACAAAAAAGGACGTCAATTCGTAACCGACTTAAGGGCTAATAGGCCGGTTCGACAACTTGATCTGATTGTTTTGCGAGTATATCCACGTCGGCTAATATACTCTGAATCTTATACCGGTCCTGTGGCTGCTGCTTGCGGTAGAGATGAGACTGGACTTGTCGGTTTGATATTATGGAATCAACAAATAGACCAAATCCGCATTGGTGACATCATTAGAATTGAATCCGGTTGGTGCCAAATGCGTGACGGAGAGTTAGTAGTGAGTACTGGTTCAACGGGGAAGTTGAGAATTATAGACCGATAAGTCTAGTTTTTTGTCGAATATCTCTCTCTAACTCTCACGCAACCATAAAGAAGGGAAGGCCGTGGGCAAGTTTGTTCCTGAGGCATAGTAATGAGTGAGAAAGCAGTAAATTGTACATCATCTGGAGTTCCGCTAGTTGAGGAAGGGTCTACATCCTTTCCTTGTCCTGGCTGTAATGAAGAATCAATCGGTAGAAGTCCTAGGTGTAGAAACCAAGGAGTTCTTTACAACTGCACACAATGCGGATACCAAGGCCCCTGAGGTGATATCATGGGTATGGTAGTTATGACTTACAAACTTAATCCAGATTCGGATGTAGAAGATGTAAACACTGACGATATAGCAGATTATATCAAAGGCTTAGCTAATGATGTTTATGATGTCCAACAAGTAGAAGTCAAGCCTCTTGCGTTTGGACTCAAATTTGTTCAAGTGCACGTAGTTATGAATGATGGTCCAGGACTTACTGATCAATTCGAAGCTTTGATGTCTGAAAAAGCAGGCGTAGGCGAAATAGAAGTTCTTTCTATGGGCCTTATTTGATCACAACTGATTCAAAGGACATTGCATAAACTCTCTCAGGAGTGTTGTAGCATAACTTCCAGAAGAAAGTGTAAATCTAAATCTTAAACAGGCTCCTTCAGGATGCCATCGACTATTTTCCTTCGGCCCTTGTTGCCACTTTTCTCCCATTGATTCATCTAGAGCAATAGGTACTACGTCGACAAATAATTCTTGGTAACTTGTTACTAAAGCCCGACGAGTTCCTTTTGATGATAAACGTGGTATCTGTTCAACTTGCCAGTCTATTTGATCTAGTCCATACTCTTTAATCGCACCAAGTTCAATCTCTCCGGTTTCCCCTGATGAGGTGTAGATTTCACTACCCGGTAACGGTCCTGTGGTGACTAATCGGCCCAATTGACAATTTCTTGAAATTCTTGGCAGGGTTCTATCATCAACAGTGACACAACTATCAACATCTAGTTGTCCTTTTTCATCAACTCTACCTACTAAATCACCAGCAACAGGTATCGATATTGGCAATCCTGAAGTAATCCTTTGGTGAAGTGATTTATTGAATATAATGGATTGTGCGGCATGGATGGTCATCAGTTGAAGATTGTTAGGTAGTTTTCTAAATGCGCCAAGATAATCATCTGGTTTATCAATTAGGTGTTCGAGCATTCTTCTTTCAAAACCAAGCCATTTTGGGGCTAACTCTAGCGCTTCTTTTACCGGTCCATTCTCTCTAATGTGGGTTCTAAATTTAGCAACTTGAGTATTTTCGTCATATCCTTCCATGGAAAGATAAGTTAAGGTTGCCTGCTTAAAATCATCATTCAGTACATGCTTGCCCACTTCGGCAGTAACCGGCCTTCCTGATCCAAACCGTTGTGGTCCGACCCAATTGGGGAATAATCCCTCTCCAACAGAGGCAACTAATTGAGTTCTTATACTATCAACTTCTTCTAAAGCTTCTTGCTCACTCATAGGAGTACCATCTTGATGGCTGCAACCTCTTACCACAATGGTGAATCGGTTCCCACGATGGTTTCCAAAGCCTATCTTTTGGTGTGTTCTTCCCAGTATTTCGATATCTACATCGGGAATTTCGACCTGAGCCACTTTTTGTTGAGCGGCATCGATGACAAAAAGTTGTTGTGTTATTGCTCGCTTATCTTTGGTCCCAGCAAAAAATATTCGGTTTCTGGAAATCCCTAATCGTTTGGCTAAATTATTACAAAATTTATTGGTTTCCCAGTTAGTAAGGGTGATTTTGGCAACAGTGAATCTGCCCCGTGAATCTAAAGCTAAAGGAGTGGCTACTTCATCGACCCTGAAGTCAGAAACTCGGGCCTTTAAAACTCCGCCTATTCCGGCAGATTTGGTTGCATAACCCTCGAGTCCTATGGCTTTAGCCACAGGGTCTGAACCAGTCATTAATATCGCCTTCACAGCTTTGCATTGGTAAATTCTTTAGCTATTGAAGTAACTAAATCATTCAACACTTTATCGGCAGTCTTCTTACCAGCAGTGCGAATATAGAATTCTGGATCATCTAGTTCAGGGTGGCCTGGGAAGTAATTTGCATACTCGATGTCTTTATGTTTGTTTAATCGCTCTCTAAGCATTTGTAAACTGGTGTGACTTTCACCGACGACTCTTAGTCTCAGCTCATTTTTTTCCTTGATAAGTACCTTAACTGGCATGACGAACACACAACCGAAAAGCCATCTTGTTTTGAACCTTGTCCCATAAGAAACCGTGATTTTAAGGCTTTTAATAATCTAACAACCGCCTTGCTTTTTTACCTAATCTCTGTGGACACCGTATGGACACCATGAAACTCGAGGAGTCCATGGCTGGTTTTGCTGATAAATTTAGGAAACTTTCTGTGCCCATAATTATCGCTACTTTACTAATTACTGTAGTTTTATTAGGTAATTTAGCAACATCGCCACCGAGTTTTAATACTGATTTAGACGCCTTCACACCCGATTCAAGTGCAAAGACTGCTCATGAACGAATTCATGAGAACTTTCCAAATGAGACCAGACCCATGTTCATTGACGCGTCAGCTGATGATGGTCAAAACATCTTGTCTTTAGAGAATATTAAAATCATGAATGTTCATCTAAGGGCGATCGAAAATTTGTCTGTTGAATCAGGCAAAGGTGTTGTGGTCTGGACCACTCCTCCTAGTATTCTTCAAACAGCCCTAGACGAGGAAACGAATGGTGTGTTACTCGATGATGTTAGTTCTTGGAATGAATTGATTGATTTAATCGCTGCAGACGATGTTGAGTGTAGGCTTACCAGTGATGATCAATTTCTTTCAGCAGCAACATATGCTTCCTCCGCATTACTCAACAAAGATCTAGATATCAATCCGACATGTGATTACCTATCCTCAAATGAAGGGGATGGGACTCCTACAGCATCATCAACGCTGTGGGTTTTGGAAATTGACCCTGAATTGAGTGAGGAAGAAAGAAAACAGATACAAGTAGATATTCGAGATTTACTAAAAGAGATATCTGGCGATTCACCACTTGATTATGGTGTTGTATCACTGGATTTATTGTCACATGATATCGATAGTAGGACGTTAGATAACGTGGCCTTGCTGGTTGGTTTGGCTATGTTTGTCGTCGTTATTTTACTAATATTCACCTTTAGGTCTGCCAGGGATGTAACTTTTCCACTGGTTGGATTGTCTTGTGCACTGATATGGACCTATGGATTACTAAACCTATTTGGAGTAGAATTTTCGGCTTTGGAGGTCGCAGTTGCTCCTCTAGTACTAGGTCTTGGAATTGATTACGCAATACATCTTCAACGAGCCAATAGTGCCTTACGTGAACAATATCCTGATCCTGCGGAATCTTGGCTCAGGGCTTGTGCTAAACTATCGGTGCCACTTTCTTTGGCGGTGATAACTACTGTAGCAGCCTTCTTGTCAAACATAATCTCTCCACTGCCCCCACTCACTACATTTGGCATTGCTTTAGCAATGGGTGTTGTATGCGCATTTATCACTTCGACCATTGTCGTTGGTGCGCTACACGTATCTTTCAACAGTAGGCCAAGGTCAAGTGAATCCCGCGCCTTCACCATGCCTATTCTAACCAATAATTTAGTGAAAGTACAACAGAAACAACAAGTTGGTATTTTCTTGGTAGTAGTATTTCTATCAGGGGCTTCAATCTTAGGCGCAGCATCACTTGAAACCAACTTCGACTTGGGAGACTTTGTTGACCCTGAAATGGAGATAATGGACGTTAGAGATGACCTCTCTGATAACTACGATAGTGCTGGATGGAAATTAATCTATGTGCTATTTGAACCATCTGACGGTAATGATAAAATCACAGCAGATGCAAATTTGTTAACTGAATTGAGACTTTTTCACGGTGACCTTGAATCAAACCATGATGTTGTAGGCACGGATGGAACATTTCCATCCCCGTCATATGAGGGTCCATATGTGATACTTCGAGATGCCATTCTTAGAGATACATCATTTGGCAGCGCACACAATTTAGAGGTATTCCAAGATGGTGGTGTGTATGTTAAAGACTATGATTTCCCTTGTAACCTAACAGCAGCGTTTGATTCATTGTCAACTAATGAAACAATTGCCGATGCACTCAGCGGTGAAACATGGTCCGATAGAATTAGTCATAGCGTTTACCTGGAAGATGGTAATGTAGTTTATTTGAGAAATGAAATAAGGGTGGAAGCAACAACTTCGGCAGAATCAGAAAAAGTCGTAAAAGAATTTGAGAATATGCTGGGCGATGTAGATAAGTCTGGAACCTTAAGGTACAATCTCGCTAATAATGCCAATTTATACGTCACCGGTGATTTAGCAATGCTTCAATCTGTCCTAGAAGGGCTAACATCATCACAAATAGAATCAACCTTGATTTCACTTGCTGTGTCCTTTTTGGTGTTATTTTTACTCACTAGAAGGATTATGCCTGCAATAGTAATCCTATTCCCAGTGGGTATTGCATCTCTTTGGGTCGTAGGTTCTATGGCGGTAATTGGGCTTAAGTGGAATGTGTTAACAGTCATGGTGACAGCTCTAACTTTGGGTATTGGAATAGATTACTCAATCCACATGTGGCGTCGTTTTGAAGTCGAATTAAAGCGCCGTAACAATCATTGGGACGCTCTTAGAGCCTCATTATCCACAACTGGAGTCGCTTTGATAATGAGTGCTATCACAACTTCCCTTGGATTTATGGTATTGCTTTTATCACCGATGCCGATTATTCAAGACTTCGGGTTAATAACAGCGATTACTGTTGTGTTTTCTCTCTTACTTGCTTTGGTACTATTGCCGGTACTTATGGAATTATCAGCACGAGGTAAGGAAGAAGAAGTTATTGAGAAAGAGTTTGAACCACAACTAGATGACTTAGCTTGATAAAGCAGAAACAATCTGTTCCATGGCCAGATTCTGTTCTCTTGCTACCAATGCCAACGACAGCCATATTGTAGCGTAACCAAGAGCCTTTTGTTTACGTTCTGCTCTTCTTTCAATTTCTTCTATTGGGATCTTTGTTTGACGGGAGATATACTTCATCAATCGATTTGACATCTTGCCTCTGGGATCAGTTGATTCATTCTCAGATTGTATGTTACTGGTGACTTTTGGGGTAGTTTTTACTGTAGTGGTTTTGGATACTGACTTTTTTGTCTCAACTTTTTGTGACCCTCCAAAATCAGGAGGCGAAATTAGTCTAGAAGGTCTAGGAAACCAACCAATTGGTGTCGAGATATCTTTGGTATCAAAACTAGGGCCTAGATTGTCTCGGCTACCAATCAGCCACCCTGTTTCCATTAGTTTACTAACCACTTGTTCTGACTGTTCAGTAGTTAACCATTCCATATCAAAGGATAAAACACGTTCTAAGTCTATGTCTGACATTTTTGATATGCCGCGAAAGCATAATGCTATGACTCGGCGAATATCGTCAAAATCTTCATCGGTCACGGCCACTACACCAGTCAAAACCTTTTCAATCTAATTGTTCATAATTGCTTTAATCAATCAACAGGTTCATGTCATCAGTCATCTTGCACAGGTCGCAGGGGAGTTGTTATGAGTAAAGAGTACATTGCAAGAGACCCTCGCACCGGGAAACCTCTCACTGTTGCTAGGTCTAAATCTAAGAAGCAATATATCGAAACAGAACAAGGTCCTTGGATGGCCATTCCCGATATGGATATCATCTCATTGGCGATGGGAATCATTGATGAATGTAAGATACCGTGGCGTTCTAAAGATTATCATCTGACACGTAAAGATGGAATTATGGCATTAACTAGAATCAAAGGTGCAAGAGCCAATGAAGCACATAAAGCGCTATTGCTGGGTCTTGAGGACGATGACCCTGTAATACGGGTTTCTTCTCTTAGGGCACTCCCTGAAGTTGCAACCCAAAAATCAGATGAATTATTTGATTGGTTATCAGTCTTACTTGATGATGGTGACCTTTCGGTTAGAAAAGCCGCCAGTGAGACACTATCGGTTTCTGCCCCAGTTTTCCCTTCAGGAGTGGATATAATTATTCACAATGAGTTAAGGTCGAGTGATAAAAACAGGAGTAAAGCCGCGTTTAAAGGTCTAGATTTGTTGTGCGAAGCTTGGCCTGAGGTTGCTTGTGACCATATTGACGAACTATTCCTTGAACCCGATGCAGAATTGAGAACTAGAGGTGCTAAGTTACTCGGAAAAATTCTAACAAAAGGAGGTTCTGCTAGTTGGGACCTAATTTCCTGGGCGCTCAATGATCATGAATCATCAGTTAGACGAGCAGCAGCTAAAACCCTTCCACGGCTAGCTAAAGTGGATACAAGAATTGCTACAATACTGGCTGAAAGAGCGCTTTCTGATTCAGATTCTCAAGTAAGAGTTAGTGCTGTCAAGGCAATTAGGCTGTTAGATAAGGACAGCGGACGTGCAAAGGAATTAATTCTCAAAGGTGCCTCATCAGGGGATGTCAATGTTAGAAAAGCCTGTATCGATATGCTGCCAATACTCTTCGGCGAGGAAGTCCTGCGTGGGATTGCTATCGATTTGTTAAAGACTGAAACGGATTCACAACTAATTAAATCCCTTAATCAACTTGCTACAGATGAATCTCTTGAGGGTTCTGAAGCAAGTAAGAATAAATTCTTGGCTCCGGCTGCAGCAGTTCCAAAATTAGACCGTGAAGTCGCCGAAGCAGCTGGTAAAAGAATCGGTTTAGACCCCGTTATGCTAGACAAAAGGACCGAAGAAAAGTCCGAGACAAAATCAACTGACTCTGAGCCTGGTACCCCTAGAGTCTCAAGTTTGTACCGCAGCATATCGCAGGATGAAATGATGGGCTACGACGAGGATGAGTACTGATTATCGATTATCCTCTGTCGGCATTGTTAAGAAGGGGCCTTTGTTGGCCAAACTGCATAAGGTGTAGTAATGAGTGACTCACAGTTCAATGATAAGGCTGAACAATTCGACAGACTTTGGGATGGAATTACTCCTAAAGGTGTAAACCGAAACAAGTCTTTGAAATTTAGACAATACATCTTAGAGCACGTTCGTCAGACTCGCAGACCTTTGAATAGAGAGAACGCCCGTAAGTATTGGATGGGTATTCTTCAGCAAGAAATAGCCGAGCAGGATAACTTTTGATTTGATTTGAGGGCTGCCGCCGTCCGGTAGCTCATCTAATACACTGGGCTGAGGTGAAAAAATGTTCACAAAACAAAGATTCGATGACTGGCCGATTAACTCTTCTATCATCTCTGGATTAACAGAACTTGGCTGGGAATTGGCAACTCAAGTACAAAAAGATACTATTCCATTGGCGCTCGAAGGGTCCAATGTTATTGGTCAAGCTAGAACAGGTTCAGGTAAAACTGGGGCGTTTGGTATACCAATTATTAACGCATGTCAGCCTAAAGGTGAATTACAAGCCCTAATTCTTACCCCTACTAGAGAACTAGCTAACCAAGTATCTATTGAAATGAATACGATACAAGGAGATTTGGGTTTGAAGATTATCACTGTATATGGTGGTACAGATTTAGAAAAGCAGGCACGGCAATTAAACGACGGAGTGGACATAATTGTGGGAACTCCCGGTCGTGTTATGGACATGACAAAAAGAAAGTATATCGATCTTGAACAACCATCAATATTTTGTCTAGATGAGGCAGATAGAATGCTAGACATGGGCTTTTTCCCAGATATCGACTGGGTCATTGAAAGAATGGTTAACAGAAGTCAAACATTATTATTCTCTGCTACTTTTCCTCAGGAAATTCTGGATGCGTCATATGAATTCATGGAAGATCCAGAATTTGTTCTTACCAACTCTGAAGAATTAGATGTACCTCCAATTGAAATGTTTAGCATAAAAGTTGGTCGAGCAAACAAGTTATGGGCGCTTTCAAGACTTCTTAGCAGAATGAGTGAAACAGATCAAACAATCGTCTTCTGTAATACCAAGAGAATGGTGGACCTTTCAGTGCAAAAACTGTCAAGAGCAGGAATTGATGTGAAAGGGCTGCACGGTGATTTGTCACAAAATCAACGTGAAAACATTCTAAACTCGTTCAAAGGTGGAGAAATCAACACTATTGTGGCCACAGATGTTGCAGCTAGAGGTTTAGATGTAGATGGTATCACAGTAGTGGTAAATTATGATGTTCCCGACGATATGGACAGTTTTATTCATCGGGTCGGAAGAACTGGTAGAATCGGTAGAGAGGGACAGGCTTGGAGCCTGATTTCAAGGAATGATTCGGGTCAATTATCAAGAATCATTGCTACGTATGGACTAGATATCGCAGAGGTTGAAGTGCCTGAATTGCCAGACGGTATTTCTAAAGATGCAATCCAATACAAAGACGATTATCTTGAAACAGCAGACGTATTTGGCTTTGTACCTATCAAGATTACCTCAAGTAATGGTATTAATTCCTCCAGCAGAACAATTTCTACATGGCTGGCAGAAAAGATGCGCTGCGATGAATTAGCAATCGGTCAAATTCAATTAGTGGATAACTATGCATTAGTCAGTGTCCATTCCTCAAAGGTTACACTGGCTATGAAAGCGTTTGAAAAGTATGAATTTTCAGGCGAAAAACTAACCGCTATAATCTGATTACTCGCTCTCGATGATTTCTGAGGGCCAGTGGCCGAAATTATTACGCTTTTCTATTTGAAAAACGGTAAATAAGCCCATCAACAATCCTATTCCCGCTAATG
>MDSY01149211.1_pt1 | contig 16893 bp, 15 predicted proteins | sample 811131 | NCBI WGS metagenome assembly MDSY01 (sample SAMN05326643, study PRJNA326480) | marine metagenome | isolation source: seawater | place: Atlantic Ocean: South West | collected 2010
GAAGCAAAGAAATCTATGTCTGCATCTGAATTTGCTCAAGAATATATGGCAGACTTTAACACTTATCAGGGACAAATATGGTCATTTAATCATGAAGAATGTATAGCAGACTTAGAAGAACTTGATACCTCACAGATGGATGTAATTGCAGGCCTTGACGTAGGTTACAAAGACCCAACAGCACTATGTGTTATAGCATATGATTGGGATAGAGAAAAATTCTATGTTCTAGACGAATATCTTGATGCAGAACGAACAACAGAACAACACGCCATGCAGATTCGAGCCTTAATCGATAAGTATAATATTGATTGGATTTATATTGATTCTGCAGCACAGCAAACAAGATTTGACTTTGCTCAAAATTATGACATTTCCACTATCAATGCTAAAAAATCAGTTTTAGATGGTATAGGAGAAGTAGCAGGTATAGTTGATAATGATAAATTAATTGTAGACCAAAGATGTCATCATACTTTAGAGTGTTTAGACCAATATCAGTGGGATCCAAACCCAAATCTTATGAAAGAAAAGCCAAAGCATGATAGATTCTCACATATGGCAGATGCGCTTAGATATGGACTGTATACATTTGAGACATCTTCGACTACTTTTTAATTAGCAGACCTACAAAAAAATTATTCTTGACATGAGCGTGGTAATTTAGTATAATACAAAGTAAGAGAAAATTTAATGGATTTAAAGAGAGACTTAGTCAAATACGTTAGAGACAAAGCAAAGTCAAAATACGATAAGGGAACGGAATGTCGTATTTGTGGAAGTAAGGAAAACCTCGACTTCCATCACTTCTACGGATTGACGGAGCTGTTAGAGAAGTGGCTAAGAGAACAGAAGCTAGTGATTCAGACTGCTGAAGAAATTATGGAGGTAAGAGATGTCTTCATTTTGGAGCATAAAAAAGAGTTGTACGACGACGCTGTAACACTTTGTCACGATCACCATTTAAGACTACACTCCATTTATGGAAAGAGACCTAAATTATTTACCGCACCTAAACAAGCACGTTGGGTAGAGAGACAAAGAGAAAAATATGGCATGGTATGACCGAATACTAGGAAGAAACACTTCCTTTGAACCAGACGAAGAAAAAGCTAACCCCTCGCAATTTTTAATTGGCAGAGAGGAAGGCCTTAATATAACATCTAGAGAAGTTGTTACTAATTATAGAGATGCTTATGAAAAACTAGAGGTTGTCAACAGAGCGGTAAACATGGTTGTTGATGATGTTTCTGAGATTCCAATAGATGTTGGTGGTAAAATAAACGGAATGAATCCTGTTTATAAAAATGTTAGAAAGGCAACTGTAACGAGACTTCTAAATGTAGAGCCAAATCCTTTTCAAGATATAAATACTTTTAAAAGAAATCTGATAACTGATTTATTGATTGATGGAAATATCTTTATATACTATGATGGTGCAAATAGTGCACTCTATCATTTACCAGCAGAAAACGTAGAAATAGAAACAGACGATAAAACTTACGTTAGAAAATATACTTATGACGGCGTTGTGGATTATGCCCCAGAAGAGATAATACACGTCAAAGAGAATTCATTTAACTCTATTTATAGAGGAGTTCCTAGATTGAAACCAGCTTATAGAACCATGTTACTAATGATTTCTATGAGAAACTTTCAAGATAACTTCTTTAAAAATGGAGCAGTGCCAGGATTGGTACTAAAAAGTCCTAACACTCTTTCTGAAAAAATCAAAGAACGAATGTTAGCTGCTTGGAGAGCCCGTTACAACCCGAGCACAGGAGGGAGACGACCTCTCATATTAGATGGTGGTCTAGAAATTGATAACTTAACGGAGGTTAACTTTAAAGATTTAGACTTCCAAGCAGCTATTGAGGCGAATGAACGAATTATACTACAAGCAATAGGCGTACCGCCATTGCTATTGGATAGTGGGAACAATGCAAATATTAGACCTAACCATAGATTGTACTATTTAGAAACAGTACTACCTATAGTCAGGAAAGTAAATTTTGCATTTGAAAGGTTCTTTGGATTCGATTTAGTTGAGGACATGAGCGGGGTTCCTGCTATGCAACCTGAACTAAAAGATCAAGCAGCGTACTATAGTACTTTAGTAAATACAGGTATTATATCGCCAAACGAAGCCAGAGAGCATTTACGAATGGAGCCGTTAGAAGGACATGATGATTTAAGAGTGCCTGCTAACATAGCAGGCTCAGCGGCCAATCCGTCGGAAGGCGGAAGACCCGAAGAAGAGGAAGAAAACGATGGCGAATAAAAAAGCTATATTACAAGAACTTGCTGATTATTTTGCTGAAAAAGGTAAAGTTTTATCTGTTACTGAATATAAAGCAGCAGACGACAGACCTATGAGATATATGGTCGCTAAAAGACCGTTCGGGTCTTGGTCACGCATGCAATCTATGTTAAAGATAAACTTTCCTGAGCAATGGGAAAAGACACAATCCCCTGCTCCAGCGCCAACACCTGCTCCTAAGGCAGCACCTAAAAAGGCAGCACCTAAGGCAGCAAAGGCTAAAGAGGAATAATTATGCAAAAGATTTTTAACTTAACATCTACTTTCAAATCAGTTGAAGCAGCTGAAGATGGAAGCGTAAATATCAAAGGATATGCCAGCACTAATGATACAGATAGGGCGGGAGATGTTATAGATAAAGAAGCATGGGAAAAAGGAGGACTGGATAATTTTTCGAATAATCCAATCATACTTTTTAACCATGATTATAATAGACCTATCGGTCGAGCCACAGGTCTAGAGACCGACGATAGGGGACTAAAACTTACCGCAAATATATCAAAAAGTGCTGGTGATGTTACAAATTTAGTCAAAGAAGGTATTCTAAGAGCTTTTAGTGTAGGTTTCCGCGTTCGAAACGCAGATTACATCGAGGAAACTGATGGACTAAAAATCTCTGATGCGGAGTTGTTTGAAATAAGCGTGGTATCCGTACCCGCTAACCAAGCAGCCACCTTCTCTGTGGCAAAGTCTTTTGATACTCAATCAGAATATGATGAGTGGAAAAAGCAATTTGTCAAAATAACCGAGACCAAAGAGTCTCAAGACGCAGACGAAAGTCTGTCTTCAAGAAAGGAAAACAAAATGTCAAAAGAAACTGATAATAAAGAAAACTTTAATCTTGAGGAGTTCGCAAAGAAAGTTGCAAGTGAAACAGCAGCGAAAATTGCAATGCAGCAAGCGGAACAAAAAGCCGCTGAAGCAGCTGAAGCAGAGAAAGCCGCAGAAGAGCAAGCTACACAAGAAGCAGAACTCGAACAGAAAAAAGCTGAAGTTAAAGCGATTGTTGAAGCCGGTACGTCTGGAGCAGAAGAACTAGTTTCTGACCTAGAAAAACGTGTTGACGAAAACATGAGCAATGTTGAAGAAGTTGTTGATAGCTTGAAAGCAGAATTGCAAGAGAAGTCTGAAGAAATCATGAAAATCCGTGAATCTAAAAGAATATTTGGTGATAGACAAAGTAACAACGTTACTGAAGCTTTCGCTAAAGATTACGAAGATGCATGGTTACTGTCAAAAGCAGTCGGAGCAAGAAGCATCGAAGACACTAGATATGGTAAAAGCGTAATTGAAAAACAAAACGCTCACTCTGGTGTTGCAGTATCTTCTGCAGATTTCGAGCAAACAGTCAGCACTAACATAGAAAGAGATATCCAAAACGCTCTAGTTTTGGCTCCTCTATTTAGAGAAATCGCTATGACAAGTGCAACTCAAATACTACCTATCTTACCAGATAGTGGCTACGCAGAGTTTACCTCTAACCAAGCCGCTACAGGCTCTAGCCCACATGGTAACTTAGCACAAAGAGGTGATACTTATGGATCTCCTTACGGTGGTATTGACTTGACTGAAAGAACTCTTTCAACTAAGAAACTAATTTCAACTTCATACTTAGGTAATGAAACTGAAGAAGATGCAATACTTCCAGTACTACCTTTAATTAGAGAATCAATGGTAAGATCTCATGCAAGAGCAGTAGAAAACTCAATACTAGCTGGTGATGACGCTGATGGCGCTTTCGGTACTAGTGGAGCTTCTTATGAAGGACTTCTACACTTAGCAAGAAATGATTCAGATTACACTCAATCAACAACTGCATTTGCTTCTGACTCTCTAACAGCACTACAATTGCTTGCTGCTAGAAAGAACATGGGTAAATATGGTGTTGATCCATCTGAAGTGATTTACATTGTATCTCAAACAGGTTACTACCAACTGCTAGAAGATGCTGAGTTCCAAGATGTGAACTTAGTTGGCGACATGGCTTCTAAGCTAAGCGGAGAAATCGGGCAAGTATTCGGTTCAAGAGTACTAGTCTGTGATGAATTCGCAAGTCCTGCAGTGAGTAAATTCCACGCAATCGCAGTCTACCCAAGAAACTTCGTTGTACCTAGATTAAGAGGTATAACTGTAGAGTCAGACTACGAAGTAGTTAACCAAAGAAGAGTACTAGTTGCTTCACAAAGAATTGGCTTCCAAGACTTAATTGATGGAGCTACTTCTAAGTGGGGACTTATGTATAAAGCTTCTTAAAGATAACTTTAAGTTTTTTAACAAATTATACCACGCAAGTGGATATGTTGAAATATGCTGGGTGACTTGGGAGGGTAATTGCCCTCCCGAGTTTATCCATAACAAGGAATAAAATGGCTAATTTAATTACTACTAAAAATTACAAAGATTATATGAAAATAGACCACAACAAGGACGATGCTAAAATCGATACCCTTGTGGCTTCTATTAGCCAGCTTGTTAAAACCTATTGTGGTAATTCTCTTGTAGATTACTACTCCTCATCGAAGACGGAATATTTTGATATTCCTGACACACTCACTTCGGAGATTTTTGTTACAGAATCTCCATTAAATGCTGTTTCTGCCTTATCGGAACGAGACTCAATAGCAGATAGTTACACAACTCTAACCGCAAATGAAGATTATTACGTAGATACTGAACATGATCGCATTTACAGGATAGATGGTGAAAAAAGTGTAAAATATTTTAAAAAAGGGTTCGCTGCCGTAAAAGTAGTATATACTGCAGGTTATGAATCTGTTCCAACTGATTTAAAGTTGGCAGTTTTTGACTTGATAACGTATTACCTAAAAGATGAACGGAAAACGCAAAGATCAATTGCTGGAACCACCCTACGAAATGAAGGTACTACCTCGATAAAAGGTGATGTTGGATTTCCAGACCACATAAAACGAGTACTAGACCTTTATAAAATTATAGATTTAGTATAATGGCTCGAGAAAGCTTACAAAAAGAACTTGAAAGATACTTAGAAATTTCAGCTACTAAGGGTAGAGAAGAGTTAGCAAAAACTTATCAACAAGAAATTATTGTTCACGTGGACGACTATATAGATGCCTTATTTATAGAGTATCAAGCGCAGCACGGATTAGATAAAAAAATAGATAGACGTACTTCAGAAGGAAGGGAGTTAAAAAAAGCATTTAAGGAAGGCGGCAAAGTAATTGTAGATAGATTATACGACAAAATTGGAGGTATGAGAAAGTCAGATGGAGTAACAACATACCCTGACGATGTACTACAAATTCGAAAGTTCGACGACGATAAAGGTATAGTTATTTATATGCTCAATCAACATGAGTTTAATTGGCAAACTAATAAATTTACAAACGCTTTAACCGAAGCGAAAAGAATGGGACTCGACGCCGTAAATGAAGAACTAGCGAAGACAAAGAAAAAGCAGTTAAGAGGAGGAGCAGGAGGCGTAAACTCTAATATTTTTGGACATCATGGAGGAGTTACTGGAGCTGATCCAAAAACTACTTATGGACTTACAGGACTTGGAGACGCATCTGACAAATATAAAAAAATTGATGAAGATGATGTTACATTCGGGGAAAGAATAGATGATAACGATAAGCTTACTACCTATTCTGATATATTTTTTAAAAGACTCGGAGATAAACTAGAGGCAAAAGGATATTGGGACGCAAAAAAACATGCCAGAAGACCTACTGAGAGTCGGCCTGCAGAGATGAACGATCAAAATGTTATTCGTGTCGTTCTTGGACATAGAAAGCTTGATGCTATGACAGGTTATGATAGATCAGGTCAGGGCTGGACGTATCTAACTCATGTGCTTGATAGACTATTACAAGATATTCGAGACGATTTGGAAGCAGATATTCTTAAGCAGTTAAAAAGAGATGCAGACGATTTTGCATTTTTTGAAGGATCAGAAAATTCAATAACTCGTGCAAAAAAGTTAGCAGGTGAACAAGTAGTTAAAAGGCTTGTACAAGGTGCAAATAAAAAGAAAAAAATAGCTAAAGGTAAAAGCCAAGTAGTTAAAAGAGCTAAAAGCAAAACTCAAGCAACAAGTAAAGCCAAAAAAGGTCGTAAAAATATAGTTAGACGTAAAATGGGCTCGAGAGCACCAGTCAAGATAACAGGAACAAAAACAGGAAAAGGTAAAAGAACTTCTGCAGCAGCTTCAAGCCCCGTAGGATTAGTAGCTTTACTTAATAAATCTTTAGCAACAGAACTTATAAAAAATATGGGGCCATATCCACGAGTTTTAGAAAATAGAACAGGTAGATTTGCAAATAGTGCTGAAGTAACAAATGTGTCCCCAATGCCAAATTCTGTAGAAATTCAATATACCTATCAAAAAGATCCTTATGCAGTATTTGAGCCTGAGAATGGCAATCCTTTAGCTTCTCATGGTAGAGACCCAAAAAGAATAATAGGAAGAACAATAAGAGAAATAGCTCAAGAAATAATGGGCACAAAATATGGCCTGGTAAGAACTAAGAGAGTATAATGTCAAGAAGTATATCAACAAGACGATCACAAATATTAAATGCTTTAGTAGATAAACTAAAAGATATTGATGGGTCAGGAGACTACAGAACTAATTTAGCTAAGCAAGTCTTTCCCACTATGAAGTTTTGGGATGAAATTGATACTTTTCCAGCTGTACATTTATCTGCTGGTACAGAAACCAGAGAGTATTATGGAGGTGGACAAAAATGGAGATTTTTAACAGTTACAATTCGAGGCTATGTAAATCAAGAAGATCCCATAGAGGGTCTTTGCTTACTTCTCGAAGATGTAGAATATGTACTAGATGAGCATCCTCAATTTACTTATCTAGACTCATATGGAACCGCCGGTGTTGCACAAATTTCAGTAATATCAATAGATACTGACGAAGGAGTGCTTGCACCTCTCGGCATCGGCGAAATGATAATAGAGGTGCGATATTAGAAAACCGAGTATTTTAGCAAAAGCAAACGTATTCGCTTTTCAAGCCAAATAGGAGACTATAATGGCAACTAAATTGTATTTTTCTCGAGATACGAAAGTCATAGCACATATACCGCAGTCATCTGCAGGAACTAAAAGTATGTACTATGATATACCTGTACTAGATGGTTATTCGTTTTCTCAAGCAACAAATACTAGTGAAATTACTTTGAATGAAGCACAAAGTACTTCAGGCGTAAGTAGAAGAGGTCGTGCAATGTTTAACGACTCATATGCACCAGTTGAGTGGAGTTTTTCCACTTATATGATGCCTTTTACTTCTGCTGGAGGTACAAAAGGTACTTCAGGAAAAGCAAGTGCTACAGATGGAGCACATTGTGAAGTAACAGAAGCACTATGGGCAATGTTCTTTGGACAAACTGGAAATGCAGGTATCACTTCAGATACTACAAATCTAGATATAACTCAAAGCACAGCAAATAAAGCTACCGTAGGTGTTTTTGATTTATTCTTCATAATGGGAGCCTCTCAAGCTTCTACAGCTTATAATTATACAACTGGGGCCGCAACTGCAAACCAGATGATATATAAGCTAACAGATTGTTCAATTGGAGAAGCTTCATTTGACTTTGATTTAGATGGAATTGCTACTGTAAATTGGTCTGGAAACGGAAAACTAATTACAGAGGAAGCAACTCTTAATTTATCATCATCATCTGCATTTATTAATGAAGGCGTGTCAAACACTACAGGATTTATTCGTAACAGAATATCTGATTTAACAATGAGTGGAGACGCTTCAGGAAGTTCAGTAACATATACTTCTACTCTTACAGGTGGAAATATATCATGGAGTAATAATCTTACTTACTTAACACCTGAGACTCTTGGCGTAGTAAATCAACCTTTAGGTCACGTTACAGGTACTAAATCTATTAATGGTAACTTTACTTGTTACCTAGATAATGCAAGTGGTACCTCAAGCGCAGAGTTCTACGAGGATATCGTAGAGGCAACTTCTGATATTCAAAACTCATTTAGTTTAAGTTTTGATATTGGTGGAAGTGGCACTCCGCATTGTATTATTACAATGCCAACTTGTCACTTAGAAGTACCAACTCATTCAATTGATGAAGTAATTTCTTTGGAAACTAATTTCCATGCGTTACCGAGCGACTTTGACTCAACAGACGAAATCTCAGTATTTCAATTTGTAGGTAAAGACGTTAACGCGTAAACTAGTGTATCTGGGCGGTTACCCGCCGCCCTGATACTTTTATTAACCCTTAAAATAGGAACCAGCATGACAGAACAAACAAAAACAGGACCCGTATCGTTATCTTCTTTAATGACTTCAAGTAAAACAGTCACTATAGAATTTCCAGGTATGCAGGATTTCAATGTTGATCTTTGTTATTTAGCAAGAGAAGAATTATTAAAACTTAGAAGTAAGTGTCTTAAGCAAAAATTTAATAAGAAAACTCGAGCATTTGAAGAACAACTAGATGAAGACACTTTCTTAGTAGAGTATGTTTCTTCAGTTATAAAAAATTGGACAGGTTTAAAGTATGACTACTTAAGACAACTAATTTTAATAGAAACAGAGAACTTAAACTTAGAAGATGAACTTCCCTTTTCAAAAGAAAATGCCGAAATCTTAATGAAAAATTCAGGAGACTTTGATACATGGGTAACAGAAACAGTAGGTGATCTTGAAAATTTTACTATGATCAAGTAACTTACGTAGGTGAATTACTTGAACAATATTATAATGTAAATTCACAATTTAAAAGCTACGAAGAATATGTAGTAGTAATGGAAAGATTAGGGCGAGAACCTGATCCCTCCAAAGCGCCTTTAGAAGTATATCACTTTCCGTTGGAAGTACAGGAGGCTTTTGCAATACATGCAATGCTTCCTGACCGTTGGGACGGAATGAGTGGAACATATATGGGCAAAGATTGGTCAGCTCTTAGTACAATGTTAGATATTTTTAATGTAGAACATAAAAGAGAGGTAGCAACTTTTCTCAAGTATATAGAACATTTTAATTCTAAAAAGATTAATGCAGAAGGCGAAAAACAAAGGAAAGCACGTGAAAGATCTTCACAAGCACCAGGCACAAAGATGATTAAAGGATAATGGCAAAGGATAATGAAGTAAAAGTTGGCGTCAAAGTCACAGATGACGGGTCGCTAAAAGAAACGGATAAAAAAGCACGAAAAGCCAGTAAAGGCTTAGGTGATGTAGGGGCTAATGCAGCAGGTGCTGATAGAGCCATGAAAGGCTTATCTGCTCAATCTAGCAACTCTACTAAAAACTTTTCAAAAATGTCTCAAGGATTAACTGGGGGGCTTGTGCCTGCCTATGCTGTATTAGCTGCTAATATATTTGCAGTAGGAGCCGCTTTTAGATTCTTAGCACAAGCAGCCGATTATAGAATACTAATTGAAGGACAACAAGAATATGCAACTATAACAGGCGAATCCTTAAAATTACTAACCACAAGATTACAAGATGCTACTGATGGACAACTTGCATTTGCAGAAGCATCACAATCCGTAGCGATTGCTAGAGCTGCGGGTCTTACAGCCGATCAAATTGGAAGGCTAGGAGAACTAGCAAGAAACGCTTCTATAGCTTTAGGAAGAGACTTGACAGACTCTTTGAATCGTTTAATAAGAGGTGCCACAAAAGGTGAACCAGAACTTTTAGACGAATTAGGTATTATACTTAGACTAGAAACTGCGGCACAAAAATATGGTGCACAAATAGGAAAGGCTGCAAATCAATTAAATATATTTGAAAAAAGTCAGGCAATAACAAATGAAGTACTTGCCCAAGGTGAGTCTAAGTTTGCAGATTTAGAAACAGAGGTAAATCAATTTGGAAAGATGTTAAAGTCTTTTGATGATTTATTAAACACAATTAAAATGACTCTTGCAAAAGGACTTGAACCAATAGCAACAGGACTATCAAAAAACGTAGTAGCACTTTCAGGAGCTTTTATACTACTTGGTAGTAGTATATTAAAATCGCTAACACCTCAACTCCCAGCAATAGATGTAAGAGAAGCAGGTAGAGCGGCACAGGGTCAGATTGCAGGATTTTATACAGGAAAAGCAGCACCTAGATTTGCTGCAGGAACAGCAACATCAGCAGACTTCAAATCATTAGAAAGATCAATTAATGCAAAAAAATCTACAGTTATCAACTATGAAAATTTTAGAAGAACTGAATCACTGAAAAGTTTAAATATTTTAAAAGCGCATAATCTTCAACTACGAGCAGATAGTGCAGGAGCTTTTAGCTCAATGGCACTAACTTTTAGAGCAAATTTAGCACTAATGCAAGCAGAATATGGAAAGTTTATAGGAACAATGAAATTTTTACAGGCAGGTCTTTTAAAAGTAGTATCTGCTGTAGGATATATCAGTTTATTTGTAACTGTCATATCTTTAATTAAGTCGTATTTTGATACTGTCGATGATCCCGCACAGGCAAAATTTATAGAAGAACAAGAAACAATAATAAAACAATTACGAGAACAAATAGTAGAAACAGATAGACTAATTGGAAAAATGAAGAAAAGAAAAAATCTTTTAGATTCAATTAATCAAGCAGGAGGCTTTTTCTCAAACTTTTCATTTGCAGGAGTGGCTGATAACTTTGGTAAATTTGGTGGTACTCTAGGAGAGAAACAAATGTCGGCAGGTAGACGTGAAGCAGGAAGTATAGCAAGAGATTATACAGGACTTACAGACAATCAAAGAGAGATTGCTGAAGGCGTTCTTGAAGGTTTACAAAACCAACTGAAGTTATTAAATCCCAAAGGAGAGTTAGCAAAAGGAGTCAATAAAACAATAGCAGAATTAACGAAGGCTATAGACGATGCAGATGCAAAAACTGCTACTAAATCAACATTCAAAGTTTTAGATGACATACTTCTTGATTTACAAGAGAACGGTACAGAAGCAACAAGAAAGCTTCAACCTTTTGCAAAAACTACTCAAATAATAACAAACTCTTTTAGTGAAATGAATCTAGCACTCAATAGACTTAAACAAGGTAGTACAGGATTATCAACAATAACTAAATCAATAAAAGATACAGGGGAAGCACTTACAGAATCAGCAGCACTTTTACTGAGTGGAGAACTAAATAGAGAGAAGTTTGGAACTGAATTTGGCAGCTACAAAGATGCAGCAACAGCTATGCTAGGGGAAGAGAAAGTTGCAGAAATTTTAGGTAGTGCAACTGCAACAACTGTAACAGATGAGCAGTTGAAACAAATCGGAGCAGCTTTAACAACAGAAGCTGAAAGAATGCACAAACTTGAAGTTGAGATGATGACAAAGAGAACAAATCTGCAAGCCAATTTAATTGAAACAACTCGAGGAATGCCTAAGTTACTTGCGGATCAAGTTAACAAAATGGGAAAAGTAAATGATATCGAAGCACAGATCTTTTCTATAGAAACATTAAGAGATGAGTTGAAAAAGAAAGGTCTTACCGATGATGATGTAGCAATACAACAAGAAAATGCAAAGCTAAGAGTACTAAGGGCACAACTTCAAGTTGCAGAAGATGAGGCAAGTCTATTAACACAATTACAACAAAGTGTTTTAGATACATTTGCTACAGGATTAACAACAGCAATCAATGGATTAATACAAGGTACTGTTACTGTTAAAGAAGCTTTTGCAAATATGGCACAATCAGTTTTACAAGCAATAGCACAAATATTAGCTAAAATGGCGGCTTTAAAAATATTAAGTTTTATGTTTCCAGGCACCGACTTCGCTTCCTTTTTAGCAGGTGGTGGATATATGCAAGGAGCAGGACAGCGTAAAGTTCCAGGATATAGAAGTGGTGGAATTGTAACTGAACCAACTTATATGGTTGGAGAAGGAAAATATAACGAAGCAGTAGTACCTTTACCTGATGGAAGAAGTATACCTGTACAAATGAAAGGTGGAAGTGGAACTGCGAATGTTACAGTAAATATATCAGCAGACGGATCAGCAACTTCATCTCTAGAAGCAAATGGCGGAGATAGAGCCGCACAATTAGGTAGAGCTATATCTGTAGCAGTTCAAGAAGAATTACATAAACAGCAAAGGCCGGGCGGAATGTTGAGCCCATTTGGAGTTTCATAATGGCACTAGGATTTACAGATTTAACAAGCACAGTTAGAAGGCCAGATAAGATGATGACTTCATCATCTACACCAAATGTTTTATTGGCAAAATTTGGTGACGGATATGAGCAAAGACTCGCAGCAGGTATAAATAATCTTACGCAAGAATACTCAGTTTCATTTGATAATAGAACAAAAGAAGAAATAGATGATATCACTGCATTTTTTACAGATAAAGGTGGAGTTACAAAATTTGACTTTACAATACCAGATTCAAATAATAGTGGAGAAACTACTATTAAAGTAATATGCCCATCATGGTCTCAAGCTTATAAATATGGAGACTTTTATGGGTGTTCAGCAAAATTTAGAAGAGTTTATGAGTCATGACCAATACTGCAATACAAGATGTACAAAAACAAGATCCAGGATCAGCGTATATTCAACTTTTTGAACTTGCTCTTTCAAGTTCAAGTTCAGCATATTTTCATTCAGGATTAGAAGCTGATCTGTCCACAATTCAATTTAGAGATAGAACAAGTCCCAGTACAATTCGTACTTATACTGCTCTTCCTATTGAGATTGATGGAGTAAACTTGCAATCAGCAGGAGCTACTGCAAGACCTACAGTACGAGTAGCAAACATTCTTTCAACTTTTGGTGATGCTCTAGGAGGTCTTACAAATGAAGACTTACTGGGTAAAAAACTTTATAGAAGAACTACTTTATATAAATATTGTGTAGGACAATCAGGAGATGCAAACCCACCAGTTGAGTTTCCACAACAAATGTGGTTTATTGATAGAATTGCAGAAAAGACGCCAACACACATAACTTTTGAACTAGCTTCTCCTTTTGATTTAGCTGGTGTTCAACTTCCAAGACGAAGAATAACAGGAAATGCGTGTGCATGGAAGTATCAAGGAGCAAGCCCAGAACTTTCACTTGCTAATAAAAGAGGTGGGTGTAACTGGAATACATATGGTCGAATCACAGATACTGATGGTACTGTTCGAGTTATATACTGTAATAAAAAAGACGAAGAAGTAGTAACATCAAGTGCTACTTTTAATACAACAGTTTCAAGTATAACATTAGGATTTTATTATAGAACAGATAAAACAGGACTTACTCAAATTAATACTGATGGAAGTTTAAATACAGGACAAACTGCGTATGATTATTGGCAAGCTACAGTAACTACAAGTAATCCTGGCACTCCTTCAGATACAAATGCAAATTTTAGAAGAATTAGAGTGTATGGTACTTATTCAGCGAGTACAACTTATAAGGCGTATACTGATCCTAACTATAATGAGTATGTGACTTATGATAGAGGATCAGATGATGACTTTGTTAGACTTTGGCAGATAAAAGGTAGTACACAAACTGGTAGTGCCCATAAAAGCACTCCTGATTTTGGAGACCATTGGCAGTTAGGTGACCAATGTTCAAAAAATGTAAGTGGGTGTGCAAAAAGATTTAGAAGTAGTTTTGCAACAATAGATGGTAGTGTTCGTAAAACTATTACAGAAAAAGATGAAATGTTACCATTTGGAGGGTTCCCAGGAACTAAAACTCGTTCATGATAATAGAGCCTCATTTCGAAACTATAGTAGAACACTTTAACGCTGAATACCCTCGAGAAGGTTGCGGTGTAATAGCAATAGTACAAGGAAAATCAAAGTGGTTTCCTTGTAAAAATGTTGCAGAAAATGATGATGATTTTATAATTGATTCAAAAGATTATATAAAAGCAAGTTATCAAGGTGATATAGTGGCAGTCGTACATAGTCACCCTGATGCAAGTCCAGAACCAAGTGAAACAGATGTGAAGCAGTGTAATGGATTAAATCTTGATTACTATATAATTAGTATTCCTGATATACAACTTGAACATTTAAAACCAAACCGAGTAGACCGTCCTTTAATTGGAAGAGAATATGAATTTGGTGTTAATGATTGTTTTTCATTAGTACAATCATACTATCAAAAATTCGAAATTCAAATGCCAAGATATGCGTTTGAAGATAACTGGTACGATAAGGGACTTGATTACTTTGGCGATCTCTGGCAAAATTATGAAGGGTGGAGCGAAGCAACTGATGGAAGTTTGCTTAAAAATGATTTATTATATTTTAATGTAGAGTCAAGTGTACCAAATCACTGTGGAGTCTATTTAGGTGATGATTTACTTTTACATCATGCTTACAATAGACTATCATGTAGAGAATTATTATACCCTTTTTGGGGAAAGTACAAAACAAAAATATTGAGAAACGAAAAATGCAAACAGTACATTTAAAAGGAGAACTCGGAGAGCGCTTTGGCGAAAAATGGTCTATGAACGTAAATAAAGTTCAAGATATTTTTCGTCTTATAGAATGTCAACGACAAGGTTTTAGGTCTTATATGCAAAACTGTATAGAGAATGATATTAACTTTACAATACAAAGAGGAGAAGAGTTTATAGATGAAACAGAATTATTATTATCGTTAGGAGAAGAGGATATAATTGTAACTCCTATTCCTGCAGGTTCAAAAGGTAAAGTAGGAAAATTTATACTAGCAGCAGCTTTAATAGTAAGTGGATATTACATGATGGGACCAAAGATGGTTTCATTTGAGGCGGGTCAAACTGCTGTGGCTACATATACAGCAGCAAGTACGGGAGCAAAAATAGCAGGATATACACTTATGGCACTCGGAACATCTTTAGGATTAAGAACTCTTGCAGAAATAATGGCGCCTGATGCTGCAGAAGGAGAAGACGACTCACACTTATTTAGCGGACCAATGAACACTACTGTTCAAGGTGGCGCTGTTCCTATATTATATGGAGAGATGCAAGTAGGTGGACACTTAATTAATGCAAGTTATAGTTCTTTTATGGCTACTGAGTGGGGGCCAGGTTGGAATAGAAACGCTCCTCTAGGTGAGGACGATGGTCACGTAGATGTGGAGGAATTATAATGAGTGCACAACAAGCGTTGGCAAAAGCTAGACAAGAGGCAGAACGTAAATTAGCAGCAGAACTGGGAACAGCTCATCGATCAATGAGCGGAGAAACTAGACAACGAGCTTTAGTATATGATGCATTAACAGAAGGCCCTATAGAGGGACTAGTAAATGGAGCAGCTAGTATTTTTCTTGATGATGTACCTCTTGTAGATACAGATATTTATAAACAGACTAATGCAATAAATACTACAGCTTCTGTAAGTGCAGGAAGCACAACAGTAACGGTAGCTACAGGAGCATTAGACTTTGCAGATGTAGACGGTGGAACTAGAAAAATTTTAATAAAAGGTGCAGGAAAACAGGGATCAAGTATCTTTAGTGCAACTGCAGGGACAACTACATTAACAGCTTCAAGTAGCTGGTTTACTTCAGGAATGGCATCAGCAAGTATGCATGCTGAAGGTGCTGCTCGTATACAAATTGAAGGAGCAGGGGAAGATGGAAGACCTTATGTGGGGTATATTACAGCATACACAAGTGGCACATCAGCTCAAGTATCTCCACCTATTGCAACAACAGTAAGTGGAGTATCAGGTGCAATAGATTTAGTAAGTGTAATTACTGCTTATAATGTTGGCAGTAATCAAGTTACAATAACAACCGCAGCAACAACAACAGTTTCAGGAGTAGCTGCAACTTTAACTGCTCCTCAAACAGATCACACAACTTACGCAAATTCAAGTCCTCCAACAAATTATAATGACCTACAATACTCTTTTAGGTCAGGAACAAGGCATCAGCGTCCAATACAGATGCGAAATGGTGGCAACCCTACTGCAAGTTTTGTACACGCTCCAAATATACGAATGGATCAAAATGCAACTTTTGATAGCACCAATGGTGTAAGTGATCATCTTGTTACTTCTTCAGAGGTTGGAATACCAAATCCAGCCGAAACTGATGAAATATTTTTTGTAATAGAGATGCCTCAGTTATTTGCCATCAGTACAAAATCAGGAACAGAATATAATTCGTGGGTAGAATTTACCTGTGACTTTGAGTATTCCCGAGACGGCGGCTCAAGTTACTTTTCTAATAGACTTGTCGGACCAACAGATAATGAGATTATAAATAGAACAGATGGTTTTGAATTTTTTAATGACAGGTCTACTCTTTCTTTACACGATGGATATATTATAAATAAAACTAAAAAAGCTTTTCAAGAGCCATATTTATTTAATGTAGAGGAGTTTAAACCTTTTGATACATGGAGGCTAAGGTTTCAAAGAGTCAATGAACCTAATAAACCACAAGAGCATCATGATAATCTCAATGAGTCTTTTATAAAGTTTGTTGAAGCAAGAATTACTGATAAGTTTTCTTATCCTTTTACTGCTATTGGAGCAGTAAGTTTTAACGCTAAAGATTTTTCTGGTCAACCAAAAAGAAGTTATCATATAAAAGGTAAAAAAGTTCAAGTTCCTACTAATTATCTTACAAGAGATGA
>MDSY01011368.1_pt1 | contig 16890 bp, 14 predicted proteins | sample 811131 | NCBI WGS metagenome assembly MDSY01 (sample SAMN05326643, study PRJNA326480) | marine metagenome | isolation source: seawater | place: Atlantic Ocean: South West | collected 2010
ACATCCCATTGTGCAGAACTGTCATCGGCAACTCCACCGAGTTCTGTTTGGGCACCAATAGTTTTAACGGGCATAAAATCGGTTGTGACAAATTTTATTGTATCGGCAGCTGATACAGTATACATGTACTTCCAAAGATATCCTCGTCCAGTTCCAATTCCTGAATCACTGGTTTCTACTAAAGTAGTTGCACTGGTTCCTGTTGGTTTTACGGTTGAAGCAACAGTTGAACCGTTATCGGCTCTTCCTGTTCTAATACATTTGTAAACATTATAGTCATCAGTGATTACATAGTAATTTGAATCATATAAGTTAGTTGCACTTGAACCTGATGAAGTAGAACTTGCACTGATTTCGTGGTCGTATTCATCGTAAGTTGTTCCTGTAGTCCAGTTCTTTCTTGAAATTGCATGTGAAACATCTGCAGAAGAAACTTTCTTCAATGCTATCATGTCTGAATATGCATCCATTTCTTCACCAGTTGAATTTGCTGGTGTAGGGGGTGAGGTATCGTCTGTCCAAGGATAAGACCTACCTATAAACATATAAGTTGAGGAAGCTGCTTCCCCAAAGTCCTCTATGAATTGTTTAGCACTATGTGTCCTAAACTTTTCGGTTATAATTGCTGCCATTTTAAATCTCCGTTATTGGTATTTATATACTATTTATAAAGAACTCAAGGTTGAATTCGTAATATTTGACGAAATTACTGTTGAACCCCATGTTAGGTTCGTTCTCTTGAATGCGTGTTCGTCAAATTCACCCATTCTAATGTTTGGTAAGAAGTTTTCAAAGTCTATAATGCTTATTCCACTCTCGTTTGAAGACTCAAGTAATACTGAACCATACCCGTTCTCTAAAACAATTCTATCTTCTTGACTGTCATTTGAAACATCTTCGTCTAACAAGTAATATGCAATGTCATATGTTTCTTGAGTCGTTATTTTATTTAGGTCACCAATCGTAGCTCCGACTGGTCTGTAAGAGGTTAATTGTTCACCCTGTGTTCTTTCGTCTAATATGACTCCACCGTCTTCTAATACAAGTGTTAAACCGTCCTCTGTTGTATGGAAGAAGTTTGCAAGGGTCTGAACTCTCTCTGTTGCCATATACTCTGTATTCATTGAAGTATATGAACCTGATTCTAATACTAATTCAAATCCGTCCTCCGTCATAAGTATTGCACCCATTCCATCTCCATCGGGTGCTTCTTCTCTTAAGAAGTGTGGGTCTTCTTCTATAATAATTTTACTGTATCCGTCTTCTAATACAATAGCTTCTTCGTCAAAAGGTAAATAAGAAGTTAAAATTATTCCTGACTCTGCCATTCTGAACTTATCTGCTCTTCTTTCGTATGGACTGTGAGACGGATTGTCTACCATGTCTATATTCAATACAGTATCAGTATTAAATTGTGTACTTTGAATTACCTTTATCGAACCACCCATACCCGAATGGTTTAAACAATAGTAATACAATGTTGTTGGTGTTGAATCTGATACAGTCAATGAAGTGTAGAAAGACCCATGGAATACTCCTGTTGAATATATTGAACCACTATTATGTCCACCGTCATCTGTAGTTGAGAATCTAAATGGGTGAGCTGTAAAACTTTCAAAGTAGTAAGTCACTCCTGATTGTAAAACTAATGATTTATTTCTTACACCATTTACCACAAAGACATTTTGTGAACCATTATTTTCTACTGAAACTGTGACACTTTGATGTCTTGGATTTGTATCTTGTCTTGTTCTCTTTCTAACTACATTGTTTGCAATAGAGTCAACCATAATAAGATTGACATGTCCCTGTTCTTCGATAGCAACTGGTGCATTATTATGATTAGTTAAGTCTGTAGGCATATCTGCAATCATTGGGCCATTGATTGAAGATTCTTCCAACATTATATTACCATTATTACTTCCACCTTCCTCTGTGGCGTCTTCCATAATGATATTCTCACCAGCTTCAGTCACCATTTCAATTTTAGTTGTATGGATTAACAACTCTGTTAACTTATGAGTGATTGCATTTATATCGGGTGCTGATTCAAGTATCATATGATACCCATTTTCTAATATGATATTAGATTCGTCATCTCTCAATACAGTATCGTCTAATTCTAAATCAACATGATATGTTGGGACACCTTTGATTATAATTGTAGGTACAAAATCAAATCTGTTATCTCTTTCTAGTCCTACTTCATTTGTAATTTCGTCAAATGGGTTTACAAATTGTTTTACTGCAACCTCACCAAAGAATATATGTCCAGCTGGGTGGACTAAATCTTTAACGATTGACCTCCACTTATTAATTGACTCACCGACTCTAACAATATATGAATGTGTTTGATAGAATAGACCGTCATGCAAGTTAGAAGCTGACTCGTCAAGTGTTGAATTCAGTGTGACTAATTGTCTTTGGATAATACCTTCACCACCAAGTAATCCTCTTGCTTGGAATGGGTTGAATTTCAAACATGTAAATGTATCTGTACTATTAAATAGTATCTGTTCGTTGTCTAGGAAGTGTCCGTCTAAATCTGTAAATGTTAATACACCTGTATTTGGATTATGATTTACTACCTTACCTGTTCCACCTGAAATTCTTCCTGTGAATGTTAAATTAGATGTAAGATTTGCACTTGGTGTGGATACCAACATTTTAAAATGTGAAGTTGAGGATAAGACTTGGTTCTCTTTAAAGTTATAACCTTGGTCTTGAATATTAAATGAACCTACACCACCAATCTCATCTGAATATGCAAGAAGTTTTGCACCTGTTCCACTTGATACTTTACATTGAGTTGCTGTTGAGGCAGTTCCACTTGTTCCACCTGTAATAACTTCTCCACCTGATGTAAAAGCATTTGAATCTGTATGTGTTCTTTTAACTACTAATCTTTTATTCTCTGTATCCACTCTAACAATAGTTGCAGTTGCACTTGAGGTTCCACCAGTAATAGTTTCTCCTGCTTGATAACCAGTTAAATCGTCAAAGTAAATATATCCGCCTGGAAAACATTCAGGTAATGAAGTATATCCAGAGCCTGGTGATGTGATTACTACATTTCTAATATATGATTCTGTAGTATTAAGTTGTATTCTATCTCCGTCCTCGTATAGAACATTATTAAAGTCTGTATAAATTTCTACAATATGTCCAGCAGTTTGTCCACTGGTAAATGTGACTCTATCATTTTTGAATGTAAAATCTGTGTATGGTACTTTCTCTATACCATTTACAAAAACCTTTACGGAGTTATCATTAAATAAAATTCTTTGACCATTATCGTCTATACCGTTGAATAGAGTCTGACCTGCTGTTGCAGTTATTTGAAACTGACCCCACTCCGTTTTGTTTTCTAAAATTGCAACATCTTCTATTGCACCTATCATACCTTCGGCTGCATTACCGTCTGCATTTGAATTATCAAATACAACAATATCACCACCTTGGTATCCTGTTCCCGCAGCTTCTACAAAAACTTTCTCAACACCACCTCTTCGTAATCCGTCAATTACACCTTTTGCTTGTACTGTATCTCTTCCTGCTTTACCGTTTGTAAATATAAGAGGGTCATTCAAAGAGTACATTGAACCGAAACTTTGGAATTCGTTTAGTATACCTCCTGAATAAGAGTCGTTAAAATAATCTGCATTTTCAGCAGCTGCCGAAGCATTTGCAGTTAAGGTTGCAGTCACATCGTCTGTGATTGTTGCAATAGTATCTGTGTAAGTTGTAGAAGATACTTTATATTTAATAATATCACCTACCTTTAATTCTGATAAGAATTTAGAACTTGCACCTATTAATGCAGTTGAGTTTGTGGCAGTTGTGATATTACCTGATAGTTGAGGACTTTCTAAAAGAAGTGTCTCTCCGTCCTCTTGTGCTTGATATGTAGAGGATTCAGTTGTGATTATATCTGATAGTATACCTTTACATCTTGCAGTGACCTTTGTCACTCCGTCTCGGTCTACAAATGTACAAGGGTGTTCCTGTAAAAATGTTCCGTAATGATTGTCTGTAATTTCTATTGAATACTCTGCACGACTTGAATTAATAATGTAGACATTCTCTACAATAGATTCTGCTTTTATTTGTATGCCGTCGTCTTCGTATTGTATCACCTTATCAGTTGCTTGTGGAATGTCATTAACATTGTCCATGACAACTGCAATTCTTCTTTGGTGATTGTGTCCTGATTCGGAAACCTGTATTGTTTCGTCTATGAGATATCTAATCTCTGCGTCTTGTCCGTATAATAAACGGAGTAAGAATTCTAATGATTCTTTAGTACCTTTCTTTTGATAAAGGTCATTAATATTTTTAATCGTTAGTCTTGCGTCTTTTGTATCGTCTAGGTCTAACGAAGGTATGAAATCTTTTTGGAAATAATCTAAAAATTCTTCTGTTGTATTATCAATATCAGAATAATCTAACAGTTTATTGTTTGCAAGAATGGTGTTCTGTTTAAATGATTTAACTTTACCAGTCTGACCACCTTGTCTGCTTGTGACCGTTTCACCTGCGTCAAAACCTTTCCCATGTATTGTCTCGACATAAAATACATTACTATTGATTACATTTATCTTTGCAACCGTATTAGTTTTAGAACCAACAATATACTCACCATTTTGGAAAGGTGATATGGTTTGTTCTAAAAGTATTCTAGTTGTATCTGAATCGGGTGAAGGATTAACAGTGGCGGGTTCAACTAGAAGAAAACCTTGGTCGTCTTCTAGAAGAATCTCGTCCAGCTCTCCTTGAGACTCAAGAGTTAATATCTCGGCCTCAAGGAATTCAAAGTATGCTTTTAAGAATTGTTCAAATACTGGTGCATCTTCCTGAACAAAGTCAGGAATCAGTGAAGTTATCCTATCTGATAACCTGTCAATATTGAAGTCATCTTTAAACATATCAATTAAGCTATAGTACCACCAATGTTAGTTAGCAAGTTCCAACCACCTAACGCAGAACCTAACCATACGCAAACCATTGCGTCACCTTTATCAGTAAAGGTAATGGTAGTTCCATTGTTAAAGGTAGCAGGTGTCACTACTACATCATAAGACCCAGCAGGTTCAGTTGCTATCACAACAATTTTGATTTCACCTAAATCACTTGAGTCAGGTAGTGATAATGCTAGGTTTGAGCCGATTGAATCAGCGTCAACTGCAATTATACCACCGTCTGCAATCGAACCAGCTGCGTTTACTGTCACAACATCGTTAATTGCCAAATGAGTTGGTATGTTTTCAAAAAGGTTAGCAATAGTTAACCTTTTATTTACGGGAGTTCCGCCTGGGTCATCAACAACATGTAATATGTCTGCTCCTGACACTTCGGAACCGTTCATTACGGTCAAAGCCGTTATCTTCTTATCTGCCATTCTTTTTTCCTCCTATAATCCAAATGAATGGGAAACTACTCGGGGGATTCCCGACCACTTTATGCATTTATTAATATGAACTGGTTGAGGTAGAAGTATACCCGACCCCAGCACTACTTTCACCACTTGCGATGGTGTCTACTTCACCTGTCACTTTAATGTCGTCACTAGAGATGTCAATTAGATTGCCTCTCTCTGCAACAACATCATTACCCGCAGGTATAACAGTGAAGTCAATCGATGTATCAGCATTAACCGTAGAGGTTAAAATGAAGGCATTGATTGTTATCAATCCAGTGGAATAGTTAACTGTTCCAGCTGCATTGTCCTTATAGATTCGAGTTGACCCTGATAGATAATACCTTCTAACATTACCTTGTCCGTCATCGTCAAAGTAATAAGTATTAACAGAGTCGCCTCCAATCTTAAATCCTGTAGTTGTGATAATACCACCCGCACCAGCATTATGTCCTGAATGTGGGTTATATAGGGCATTACCCATAGAAACTGTATATCCTTTTGCATTTATAGAAACAGTTCCTTTTAATTTCTTTCTCAATCTTATATTTGTAGTATTAGACAAGATTGAAGTATCAGCTGCATCGATAACCTTCAATAGATTTGAATGTCTAAAGATTGCATCAAAATTATTAAGGTTGTCTGTATCGAACTGATTGATTGTATTTTTCACGAGTTGTCCTAACTCTCCTGCTGTTAAAGTTGTTAAACTTGGATTGTATTTGAATGTAGTAGATATCAATATCTTGATAATATCTGCATCTACAATCTCGGGTCTAACCGTTAACATGTTTAGTTTATTTAAGTTATTTTTAACTTCTGTTTTTTCGGTCTCTGAAAGATAGTCTGCATTGTTTGGTTTCAATGCAATGAATACTTTACCATATGCAGGCGGGTTGTTATCCTCACCTCCCCAAACTGCGACTGCGTCTGCATTCGGATAGTATTCTTGCACTTTTGCTTTGTAGTCATTCAATGTGACTAATCTGTTTTGTGAAGTATAGAATTTGGTTGCTTTAAACTTGATTGATTCTATACTTTCTTTTTCTGCACCACCTGATGCAGCTGAAGAAACAACTATACTTGAATCTGAAAATCCATTAACAGTTGATATCTGTGTAAACTTGTTTGCACCGTCAGCGTGAGTTTCGTCAACAATAACATAGTCGACTGTAATTATATCTCCGTCTAGTAATGCAATACCTAATGTTCCGTCACCAAAATAAATCTCTACATAACCTTCTTCATTTTCTTGAGTATAATATACTTTAGAAGTTGTATTAATTGAGGATATATCTGTTGATAAACTATATGTACTAGATACTCCACCTGAATTTATTGTGACTGTCATTCTTTGTTTATCAACTCTTTTGTTTGATAATACAAACTTTGAATTAGTGATTTGTTTGTCGAATACAAACTGGTCTTGAGCAAAAGTTCCTTGAACTAAATCTACATTATTGTATGAAAACTTCGTACCGTCTACTGTAGGTGTATATGTTGTTCCAGTCACAAACTCATAATTAGAACCTTCGTATACTGTTCTAAACTGTGTTCCCCTTGGCATAATCATTGAGGATATTGAAGGGACTGTTCCGTCTGCACTTCGAACATTCTTTATTTCTATAGTTGCAACTGCAGTAGAAGCTTTCTCTGATGAAGGAGTAAATCCTAAATCCTTTGCACGGGAAACTACATTCTTTCTAATTTGTGCAGAATCTAAAAACAACTCTGAAGCTGCTATGTTTGTATTGATTGCACCTATATGTGATGCATATGCAAGAAGGTCTATCAAGATTGATAGGGTTGCACCTTCAAAATTGTAATCCTTGAATGTATCTTGTCCTTTAAGATAATTCTTAAGGTTATCTGATATATTGTCAAAGTCTAAATCTGTGACATTTAATTGTGAACTGTTTATTGCCATTATCGTTTCCTATTTACTGTGAACTGAAGCTCTTGACTCGATAAACCATTTTTAATATTATAAAACACTATCACATCTAAACGATTGCCACTTGTATCAAATTTACATTTGACATTTTCAACTCTCGGTTCAAAGTCTTCTATTGCTTGTGCAAGTCTTTTCTTTGCTCTGTTTAATTTTCTATCGGTGTCTAATTCGAATAATAGTCCACGAATGTTTCCACCTAAACTAGGTTTAAAAGGTCTCTCATAGTAATTAGTAAGAACTATATTTTTAACTGCTCTACGGACTGCGTCTGAATCTGATTTAGTTGCAACATCTCCAGTGATAGGGTGTGCAGTAAAGAGCAAATCAAGGTCTTTATATGCTTCCTTGATTGCAACATTCTTTCCTTTATTTACTACATAGTCGACCATAATACTATTTATACAACTTACTTACCTTTTTTAGAAGTATGTGTGCCTGCACTTGAACCTCCTATAACTGGTACATCATGTTTATGAGTTGCCAGTGTTATACCGTTTCCAGCGTCAGTTGAAATATCTCCCTTCGCATGAATTGTTGAATCATTTGTTTGAGCTCCAGTCACATGTAATGTTCCTGTGACTGTAGTGTTTGATATAATCTCTGTTGTGTTATTACCAGTAATAGTTATCTTACCTTCTGATAATACATCTGTTGTTCCTTTTAGAATATCTGCTTTGAGATTACCTTCTGTTATCTCGGAAGTCACATTACCTTTTAATACTTTCATATCGACATTACCTGTATCGATTGTTATGTTTACATTACCATAACCTACTTGTAAATCTGTATTACCAGCTATGAATACTTTATCATCTTTAAGAATTGCAGTATAGTTATTGTTTACAATTCGTGTGACTTCTGACCCGTCTGCATGTATCTCATGAAATGTACCTGACCTATGGTGTAAGTTAATTCTTTCTTTACCAAGTGTATCGTCTACTTCAAATACATGACCTGACTCTGATTGTAAAACTTTATTATAAGGATATACTGGTGCAGAATCTACATCGACAAAATCTTTTAGAATCTTTTGTTCATCAGGTATCTCTACTTCATTACCTTCTGCATCTGTTTGTTTTGCTATCTTATGGTCTAATACTGAACCTCTTGCAAGACTAGAGTAATCTGATTCGTCAACATACAAAGGATAGTAAGGCAACATTTCTTTTGTAAGTTCCAACTCTTTGATAGTAGAACCTGTATTATCATATTTGACATCTATAGTTTCAGGTGACTTTGGTGCAGTGTCCATTGCAGTAGTAAGACCCCAACCCCTTCTTGAATCCTGAACTGGGTTTGGTGCTTCGGAAGTATCTTTATAATCGTCAACCGTTAATGCTCTAGGGTCATTGAAACCTTTCTCTATATCTCTTGTTAATAGTTCGTCTGTGATTGATTCTTTATATCCTGCTTGTGGTATACCAGCTGCAACACCAAGAACTATTGGGTCTTGTTTTGCTTTGTCTCTGAAATAACCAAATACCGTAGACCCTTCTACGAGTCCGTGACCTGTTCCTAATCCTGAAAGACCAGCAGAGGTAGTCGGCAATATAACCTGACACCATGGCAAATCAGCTGTTGCAATTAATAGTTTATCGTCTGTATGTATCCCGTGTATACGCACGCGTACACGACCCACCATTAATGGGTCTTGTCTGTCTTCAACTATTCCGTAAAAATATTCCATGTATTCTGTATCCATATAAACAACATAGGTAATCCTACCCATGCAAACAATGTCAAACTAAAAAATATAAGTGCGTCCATTAATCTGCGTCCTCTGGCGGTGGTACATCATCTAATGGTTTTGCAGACTCAATCTTTTGTGCATAACTTTCTTTTACACATTCTAGATTTATTATTCCTGTTTTAGATGCTGGATTACCGTCTATTGATAGGTCTGTAATTAAGTACCTATCGTCATTTACTTTATCTGCTTTATCACCCTCACCCATAGCTTCGGGTGTTGGTATTTCTAACTTGATAATCATACCTACAGTTAAGTCTGTTCTTAAAGGTATGGTTAATTGAATTCTGTGTTGTTGTAAAATTTCTAAAAGAGCTCTTCTTTCTAATATACCACTATCATTTAATTTTCTTGGTTCAAATACTTCGGCTTCTGATAGAGAGGCTGCATTATCAAATGAATGTTGGTTATGATAATCATTTATAACTAAAGAAGTAAATTCTTCTGTTGGTTTTATATCAACATCTATTTCGTCTATCGGGGGTGATACTTTTGGGTCTACTACCTCTCCAGCTGTTAATACTCTTTCCATATCTTCAACATATAACATAGGGTGTCCTGATACATGATTGCCTTTACCCATTGAAGTTTCTAAATCATAAACATTCTCTTCTTCTAATTTTCTAATTGGGTCATAAACTTTAAGTGTTGATGCATATGCACCACCCACGGTTGCTTGGAGTGTATCAAACTGTTGTGGTTTTTTAAAAGTTTGTATTGAACTATTAAGACCCATGGGTGCATTAAGATTTTCATTCTCTGTTTCTGTAGTATTTCTAGGCAACATAGAGAATGGTACTGGAAACTCCATTGCAACCATTGAATCAAAACTTAAAAATCTAAAACCACCATTTAGTGTTTGGTAAAAGAAGAAACTATTCTTAAATCCATTTTGTTCTGAACCTTGAGAGTTGTTAACAATATAATCTGTTAACTCTGCAATAGTCCAGTTAGGACAAATGAATTGTTTATTTTCGGGTACGGTTTTTTCCCATGCATCAAATTCTTCTACTTTAAATTTACCAACATCTACTAATGCATTCTGTAGTATTTGGTCATACCTTCCACGAAGAGTTTGACTAATTCTTTTTCTTCTTGAGTAGAACATTCTTGGGTCACATATTCTCAACTTATAGGTTTGAGTTAATTCGTCAATCCTATTGATATTATCCATTTTATAAATTCTAAATGTTTTGTCTATTGAGAACTGTTCTTCAGCTTCTTCATTCATACCCTCTTTCTGTCTAATTGCAATACGAATGTATTCTTGTCCAGTCATTCTAAAGTTCTTTGGTAGATTGAGACCGTCAAATATTGATACTTCACCAGTGACAAACTTATTGAATATAGATTCATACAACTTGAATCCCATTACCATATCGGTAAGGTCTAGGGATTCGTTATATTGATTTATTAAGGTGAATGAATCAATTTGAAATTCACCCGCTGCATAACTTTCACTCATGACTTCATTACTTTTTCAAACTGTCTTACGACTGGGCCTATCATAGATGGTTTGATAATTTTTATTCTTCTCTTTTCCTCGTTGATTTCATATTCATCTTCCCATAAAGATTTTGCAGTTGAACCACTTACAAAGTGTGTGCTTCTAACTCCGTCCTTATCATAATATGAAACACCGTCTCTCATTTCTATTATAGAAGCTGGTGTGACTGATTTACTGGAAGAAGAACCTGTAGTGACTTGAGGGTTTAAGAAACCATATTCAACATCTACACCTATTCTACAGAATGTTGGGTCAACATCAATAATTACACCTTTAGAATCAGAAGTAGTTATTGTTTCACCAATAAGAAACTTACTTGTTGCAGATACTATATCTGTACTTGAATCACAAACAAGAAACTTTCCTCTATATTTCTTTTCTATATATTGTTGAAAGGTTGATTGGTCTTTCCACCAATCATAATAGTTATTAAGGTCATTGACCATAAAGAAAATCCAGTGCAAGTCACCATTACCATATAATTTACTTGCAAGAACATCAGGTCTATCACCTTCTTCTAATTCATGATAGGTATAATTTATAATAGCCTCTCTTGCAGCTCCTTCGATTGTAGCCTTACGAAAGAAATCTTTGATAGTGATAAGTTTACCACTATCCAACTTGTATTGCATTTCGGGGAAATTTTTAAAGAACTGTTTTGCCATTATCCGTCTCCACTATTGTTTGTACTACTTATTTCATCAAGTAGACTTGGTGAACCACTTGCGTCTGTCACCGTTCCTAATGTAGAACCGAATTCTGCCATATTTTTTGGAGCCACTCTAGAAGAATAAACTTCTTGAGACATAAGTTTAATTTCTGTAAACCCTACACTTATACTTGTAATACCTGAAAAAAATGAATCACTGCTTTGAGCTATCAAGTTATCTGCATTGTCTATTACCTTAACATCTACTTTAGTACAAACACATGGTAAAAATCTTTCTACATTATCTGCAAGTGGGCCGTCTATTTCAATCTCAAATACATTTGGATAGTTCATAAAATTTTCTACTGCAGTCTCGGAATCTTTAGCTGCAAATGTATCGGGTAGAGATGCAACTCTAAATGCATAGATAATTTTCTGAATCTCGATTGCCTCTGCTTGAGACCTCGGATACATATCCCAACTAAACTCAAAACTTCTAAACTCTATCTCTTCTAGTGTCTGTTCTTTCATAGGGTTTTTTGCTCTTCCAGCACGAAGGTTTCCGATACCTCCACCTATACTTCCAAATGCATCTTGTATGAATGCTTTACCAGCATTCATTGCTTCTTCGATTACTCCACCTGCTTCTGCACCACCTTGAACCTTTGCATCTATACCTCTTGCCACTGCACCCATTTCTGATTCACCAAATTTAGTAGCTGAATCTTGACTCCAACCGTCTTCGGGTAATGGAAGAGCTATTGATACTGTTTCTTCTGCTAATAGATTACCACCTTCTCGTTTTTTTCTCTCTCGGGTAGTGAATACAAGATAGTTATCAAAGTCTCCGTCTACTGGATACTCTAGAAATATAGCTTCACCACTTGGACTTCTTTTTGCTTTTGAACCAGCCTTTGTTGCACTGGATAATTGTTTTTGTAAACCTGCTCGTCTTTCTTCTAACTTTCTTCTGTTCTCTTCTGCTTGTTCTTGTAGCTTATCTACTTCTTCTGTATTGACTCCACCTTTATAACCGAGACTTTCGATTTTGGATTTAATTCCCTTTGCAGATTTGACAGCTTGAGATGCTTGGTTTATTTTGCTTAATAGTTTGTTGATATTTGCCATATAAATACTCTTAATTAAAAGGTCTATATTCTATTTATGTCATACAGTGGTAAGTTTAAACCGAAGAACTATAAAAAATACAAAGGTGACCCTACAAAGATTTATTATAGGTCTCTTTGGGAACGCAGATTCATGGTTTATTGTGATAATAATCCCAATATTATTGAATGGGGAAGTGAAGAAATCATTATTCCCTATCGTTCACCCGTAGATAAAAAAATTCACAGATACTTTCCCGACTTCTATATTAAGTATAGAAACAATTCGGGTGAAGTCAAAAGAGAGATTATTGAGGTTAAACCAAAGGCCCAATGTTTCCCACCTAAAGAACCTAAAAGAAAAACCAAGAAATATGCCAATAAAGTCCTCACCTATATAATCAACCAAGCAAAATTCGAAGCTGCTGGTTCATATTGTAAAGATAGGAAAATGGGATTTAGGATTCTGACCGAAGACCATTTAGTCCCCAAGAAGAGTAAAAAATGAGTAAATTATTTGTGTTTGATTTGGACGGAGTTCTTATAGACTCTCTACCAAATATGTCCCACGCATGGGACGCCGTAAGACTGAAACTTGAAATTAGTAATCCTTTTGAGGATTATAAAAAACAAATAGGAAAACCTTTTCCTGAAATTATGAAAGAGTTAGGTTTACATGATAGACATTTAGAAGTATATGATGTTTATAAAACCTATTCTAGATTACACCTAGAAGAGATACCTTTATATGAGGGAGTATATGATACCCTGACTGAATTAAAAAGTCAAGGTCATAAGATTGCATTATGCACTTCCAAAGCAAGGGAGACCGTAGGACTTCTAGAACATAAACTACCTGAATTTGATTATATCTCATGTCCAACAGCAGGACTTCGAGGTAAACCAGCACCCGACCAATTACTACATGTTATGTCGGTATGTAATGTCGACCCGATAGATACTGTATATGTCGGGGATATGATATATGATTATGAAGCTGCAAAAAGAGCAGGGATACATTTTGAATATGCTGAATGGGGATTTGGAGACCTAACATGCGAACACTCGCTAAAATCGATAACGAATCTGATTTAACAGTTGGACTCATACCAGCAAGGTGGGGGTCAACTAGATTTGAGGGTAAACCTCTTGTAGACATATCGGGTATACCTATGATACGAAGGGTATATGACCGTGCCTGTATGGCAAAGTCTCTTGATACGGTGGTGGTCTTAACAGATAACGAAAGGATATCTTCTTATTGTTCAAAACATGAGATAAGATGTATCGTTATTGAAGACGATTGTAAAACTGGTACAGACCGTTGTGCAAAAGCTTTAAAATTACTGGACGGTGATGTGTTTGTAAATGTTCAAGGTGACGAACCTTTAATCAATCCTGACGCAATAGACAAATTAGTAGAATCATATTCTCCTAAAATTGGTGTTGCAAATGCATATGTTAGAATAGACCAAGATTACAAGTATAGTGATAGTAATGTCGTTAAGGTTGCATTCAATAAAAACAAACATGCAACTCACTTCTCTAGATTACCTATTTCAGAATATCAACAAATGGGATTGTATGCATTTAGTAGAGATATGTTATCAATCTTTCCCACACTTGATAGAGGTGAATTTGAAAGACAAGAAAATGTAGAAATGTTTAGATATGTTGAACATGGGTTCACAGTTAAAATGGTTGAAGTGGACGATGACGGTTTATCCGTAGACACACCTAACGATGTAAGAATAGTTGAGTTAAAACTCGGAGAATATCATTAATGGAAAACGAAGATAGAAAGATTTTTTTAAATGAACCTGAAAAGGTAGATGGTCTTTATCCTAGAGATAAGACTATGGAGTATAAATTAAAACTTGAGTTTGAAAAAGCTGCAAAGACTGGTCACCCTAAAATAGTATCGTTTAATGAAGCAAGAGAAGCGAATATCCTGTCTAATACAAATTTTTACCATTTAGAAAATGAAGGTGGTAAAATGATGCACACTTTAGAGGCATATGGTTGGGCATGGTTAGATAGAGCATGGCAATCTTCTGTACCCGATTTTAAAATAGACGGATATAATTCACACCAGTGGTGGAATGAATGGATGGGAAATCATAAGAACAATATGTTCTTTCATGCAACTAAAATACAATGGTTAGTAAACATAATCAAAACCGAAGGTCTTTATTCGGTTCCTCAAGCATTACTTAAAGCTGGTAAATGGAATACACACCCAGGCCAGTTCCGTGTTCATGCTATAGAATACACCGATTGCAACGAGGAGTTTGTAGTTTGGGATGTAAATCAAAGATTACCACAACCTGAAATAGATTTTGAGGAATGGTATAGTTTATACAGTCACCATAATGACAAACATTTGTTTGCAGTTGTTGATACTCACAAAGTGGAAATGCATGTTGGTGAAGAAAGAAGAGAACTCTATGATAAAATCGTAGAAAGCATAGATGCAAACAAAGGACAAAGACCTATATTAGAAGGAACCACAGATGAAAGACTAGAACAACTATTCACCAAAGGTACATACGAGGGACACGGGATAGGGATTGTCGGAGATTTTAGATTTGAAGATTTAAAACATATTATGGACTTCGATTCGTCAAAACAAATAATTCAAAAAGAAACCTTCACTTTATATAACAATTATCATAAATAATAGACAATGGCAAGTCTATTTTCAGATATACTAGAAAGCAAACCCGCAGAACTTGAGCAGGGAACCCAAGATTCATTGGAATGGTTCCAAGCAAACATAAGAGATATTAGAAGAACACCTGAATCTCTCATGAAAGAGTCGAATAGTTTCGTTTCTAGGTTTGATTTAGGTAAAATGTACATGTATATGTACTTACCCAAAACAGCAGGTAAATTACCTTACTATGATGTGTTCCCACTTACGGTAGTTCTGAAAAGATATGCAACTGGATTCTTGGGATTTAACATGCATTACATAGCTCCAAGATATAGAGTGCAATTAATGACTTATTTGTATGAAGTACAAGAGGATTCTCAAGAAGACACATACTTTAGAGTCAGATGGCAAGATGTGAAGAGTGTTAGTAGGTTAAGATGGGCAAAACCTTGTCTTAAACAGTATTACTATTCACATATTAACAGTAGAATCGTAGAAGTACAACCCGAACATATGGATTTTGTGACATTATTACCGTCACAAAGGTTTAGAAGGGGTGTAAACATGAATAAATTTAATGCAAATGATGTCTATAGAGATAGTCAAAAAATACACGGATAAAATATATGGAAGTAAAAGACTCAAAAGCAGGAATTGACCTTTTTAAAGCAAAATTAGGTCAACCAATCATAGGAAATAGATTTGTAGTCGAATTTACTGCACTTCCAAGTCCTTTTGCTGGACTAGGTGCAGATAATCTTACTATTTTATGTAAAAGTGCAACACTGCCCGGCAAATCTATAGGAACAACACAATATTTAAGAAAAAGAAATATACCTGACGGTACAATAGACTATGGTGGTGAAGTATCATTCACCTATTTGTGTGATTCAAACTTTTTAGACAGAGCAATTATTGCAGAATGGTTAAGATATATCCATACTGCAGATGTAGAAACAAGAACATTGGTTGAAAACGGAAAAGACGCACATGTTTTCAGATTTCAAAAACCTAACCCAGGCGAGGAAGGTGGATATCTTGGTCAATGTTTAATTCATGTCTTAAGAAAAGACGGTTCAGTTGCTCTAACATACACATTAGAAGAATGTTTCCCCGTTGCATTAGCAGATATAGAGTTATCATCTGACGCAGGTGATACAGGGGTATTAGAATTTAGTTTTGATTTACAATACAGTCATTGGCATTCAGAATATCATGCAATGGACAATGTAAGAGATATGAATCAGCCCATGGACGGAAACTTCTCCGTTAGTGGACTAAATAAAGGAAGGAAAATCTTTGATACTATCCTTGAAGGACTCAAGGTGGCAGGAAGATTTAACAGTAAATTGGGTGATTTAGGTAGAAAACTAGGAAGTTATGATACTGCAATCACTCGTGCAAGTAATATAGGAAGAGATTTAGGTTTAAACTCTGAATACATTACTGATAAAAGAAGAGGTGGTTAAAACCTTTTAAAGAGGATATATTATGGCTTTACCAAAGCAGACGGCACCGAAGTATAAGGTTATACTTCCAAGTGACGGAAAAGAAATTGAGTATCGACCATTTCTTGTTCAAGAGCAAAAAGCATTATTGATAGCTCAAGAACAAGAAGATGACGAAGCAATGTTTACAGCAGTGCAAGACCTTATCGATGCATGTACATATGGAAAGATAAAGTCTCACAACATGGCAGTTCTTGATATGGAATACTTATTCCTAAAGATAAGAGCAAAAAGTGTTGGTGAAACTGCAAACTTGCGAGTCTCATGTCAAGACCCTAATTGTGACGGTCATGGCGAAGTGGTCATTAATTTAGATGATGTAGAAGTAGTAGGAGACGAACCTGAAA